>OFHO01000789.1_pt1 | contig 26965 bp, 30 predicted proteins | sample 1521531 | NCBI WGS metagenome assembly OFHO01 (sample SAMEA3504124, study PRJEB24116) | mouse gut metagenome | biome: mouse gut; feature: mouse-associated habitat; material: faeces | place: Denmark | collected 2011
CTGCTTGGAAGCTCCAGCAAAAACCAGCCTCCCTTGCCGCCTCCCTTCCCCAGCCGCCGCCCTTCGGCATTCCCTGGCGCGATGCGATCTGCAAAAATTGATTTCCTTGTTCAATAATCGTTATTGTGAGATTTTCAGTTCTTTTCCATTATAAGATAGTGTAATGGTTCCTTCTGTGGATAGGTAGGTTTTTGTTCCTAGCTGGTTCAGCAGTTGAAGGATTTCCTGGTCGGGGGGATTTTCTTTGGAACAAGTGATAATGGCGGTTTCGGGCATGACGGCCAGAAGGAATTCTTTTGAATTTTTTTCCTTCCTTCCATGGTGGGGGACTTTGAGTATGTCGTGGGCGAGGGGGAACTCCTGTTGGTCGAGGAGTTCTTCCAGGCGTTCTTTTTCGCTGTCGCCGGCAAAGAGAATGCTTTTTTCTCCGCAGTGCATGCTGACGACGAGGGAGAAATCGTTGTCTTCTTCTTTATAATCCCTGCGCTGGGGCGGATAAACCAGAAGTTCCGCTTCATCCAATGACAGGCAGAGCGTTTCCGTGACGGGCCGTGGGGATATCTGCATTTTTTCCATTGTGTCCATATATTCACGATATTGTTTGGCATCGGATTCGTAGTCCGGCTGGAGGACTTCCCCCACTTCCACGGCTTCCAATATATGGTCTGCCCCGCCTACGTGGTCTTTGTCAAAATGGGTGATGAGCATATAGTCCAACCGATCTATGTTTTCACGCTCCAGATAATCCAATATGGTTTCCGCCGTATCGTCAAAGCCGGAATCGATGAGCATGCAGTGGTTTTTTGTCTCGACCAAAATCGCATCCCCTTTTCCTACATCGAAAAACGTCACGCTGATGCCGGGCTTATCCGTTGTTTCCCCTGGTTCAGCGCTCTCCGATTGCACCCCGCAGCCGGAAATTCCTCCAAAACAGCCAAAGGCCAGAAGCATTATGCATAAATAAATACGGCATAGTTTTTTTGCATTTTGACTTTTTACCATAACTGTTCCTTTTTCTTATCTTAATCAACTATATTATAAATATTCCTCAATCCTCAATACTGTCTGTTCCCCCTTCTTTTCGCTCACAAGTTCAAATAAATTTTCTTTCGTAGCAAATAGATTCTTCTGATAATCTAAATAATTTAAGCAGACAATATCGGGATTCAATGCCATGCACTCTTTTATAAATGAAAAAGATGCCGTTTTTCCTGTTCCGGAATCTCCCGTCAATATTGTAATATTATTTGGAATTTCATTAAAAGGCTAGTTCCCTTACAAATTTGCTGCATCTTTTCTTTAAGCTGTAATCTGCTTGCATCAAGACCACAAATATCATCCGGCATTCGTTGTCCCCATTCACAACAAGATTTTATCCAACATTCACCAATATTACTCTTTGATACTTCAAAACCGGTATTTCTTGTTAAATCAAACAAAATCTTTGCAGAATTCCATTTTCAATTATAGCACTTAAAGACCAAACAATCTATAAAATCTTCATTCATATAAATGTCTGTTGCCCGACTTTCCCTGCAAAACCCCAGGAATTTGAGGACACTGAAAAAGCCCGATTCTAAAAACGAATCGGGCTTTTTCAGTGTCCTCAAATTCCTGGGGTTTTAAACATTTATTGTATTTATTTAAACATACCCTTCCAGCCTCCCTCACCACGAAACAGAAGCATTCCGTTTCTTGTACGCATCATTATCCTTCTGTCTTAACTCATTCTCCACCTGCGCCAGTTTTTTCTCCAGCCCCCGGATCTTCTCCGAATCGCCCGATGCAGACCGAATCTGCTGTTCCAGCTGCTGCTTTTTCTCCCTCAGCCTCTTAATTTCCTGATCCACCTTGCTGGTATCCACACTGCCCTTCTTCACATCCTTCTCCGGCTGTCCCTCCTTCGCTTTCGATGCTTCCTTTCCATCCGAGCGGTCGGACTTCTTCGGATCATCAAAGAAAAGCTTTCGGCTGCCGTCCCCGTCCTGTCCAATCCAATACAAGCCAGAAGGTTTTGCATCCGATTTTTCTCTGCTGATATATTCATCCTGCGGCTCTTGTGCCTTTCCCGATACTTTTCCCCCATTGAGCGCCTGTTTTGCTTCCTTTGCTTTTTCCGCTCTTTCCAAAGCCTGTTTTTCCTTCATCCGCTCTGCCTCATTGCTTTTGGAAGGATTGTAACTTCTGCTGATTTCCATCGCCATAATTTTTCCTCCTTACAATTCCTGTTTTCGGGCATCCAAACCAAAAAACCGCCCTCTATGATTTCTTTCGGCCTGTGGAACCGAAAGATGAATCGATTTGCTACGGGATGTTTTCTGAATGCTGTGAAATGATCAGCAAGGCATGAAGGACGAATGCCTTTCCTTCCGTTTTTATATTCATCGCTCCATGGTATTTTTCTGTCACCGCTTTTATATTGGACAGCCCCGTCCCTGTTCGTATCATGCCGTTTCCCTCATAACTATTCTCCACTTCTATTAAAAGAAAATTCCCCTGGACATGCCCTGCCACACGGATATACCAGTCTTCGCTTTCGTCCATCCCCTTGCACGGCACGCATGGATCGCATTGTCCAAAGCATTCGAAAGAATAATGCAGATATCGATATCTCGCAGCCCGCAAGGGCAGGGCAAAAGAAGCGGACGGCAGACATCATCGGGTGCAAAATGCCCAGCAGGGAATCCACGATTCCAAAACTGAGCTGCATCACCTCCTCCACCAACACCGCATATAAAAACGAACGTTTCGCGCGTTCTGCAAATCCATGCCGCATACTTGCAGGCGTATGCCCTTTGGAACCCAGAAAAATCCCGCTTGCCGCAAACAATATATAAGCATCGAGCTTTAGTTCATAGTTTAACAGGAAAACTGCCGAACGGCAATCTCTGCATTTTTCCTGCGAAAATTTTTTGATGCAACTTTGATACAAAAATGATGGGAATATGGTGCTACTTTGATGGGATTTTGATGCACCCCTGTTATAAATTAAACGTAACAAGAACAAAAGGCCGTAACGGATTTATATCCGTAACGTGTACGTCTTATAGAATGGAGGCAGCAATCAAATGAACCAGAAAAAAATAATCCTGTTTTTTTGCACCCTGTTACTGATCTTTACTTTCCCGGCTTTCCCTGTCCGGGCCGAAGAAAGCAGGGAAGACGAAGATGTAACGATGGCTCCCTACTTCCTGGTAGTAAGCGAAGATACCTCTGTGGATTGTTTTCCATTGAAGGAAACCGATGTAACAGCCAATATCAACGGATCCATTGCTGAGATCTTTGTCACCCAGACCTACCAGAACGAAGGGGACTCCCCTATCGATGCCAACTATCTCTTCCCCGCTTCCACCAAAGTTTCCGTCCATGGCATGACCATGCAGGTCGGAAATGACATCGTTACTGCCCAGATCAGGGAAAAAGAAGAAGCAAAACAAGAGTTTGAGGAGGCAAAAAGCGAAGGGAAGAGCGCTTCCCTGTTAGAACAAAAACGGTCTAATGTATTCCATATGGATGTGGCCAATATTATGCCCGGCGATACCGTTACGATCCAGCTGCACTATACGGAGCTGATCAGCCCCGAAGAGGGAATGTATCAATTTGTCTTTCCCACCGTCGTCGGCCCCCGCTATCTGGAACCTTCGGAAGGCCCTGGCCAGGACGAAGAATGGGCAATCACGCCTTATCTGGAAAATGGCACAGATGTCACCGGCGAATATCATATGGCGGTCAATCTTTCCACCGGAGTACCGATCGCTAACTTAAGCAGTAAGTCTCATGATATCAGTATCGCATGGCATAACCATTCTTCTGCCGCGATCACCCTGGCCGACCCGTCGGATTATGCCGGAGACCGGGACTTTATCCTGGATTACAAACTTACCGGCAGCCAGATCGAAAGCGGCCTCGTACTCTCGGAGGGCGAAGCAGAAAACTTTTTTATGCTGACTATACAGCCGCCGGAACGCTATACGCCGGAAGAAATCCCTCCCCGGGAATATATTTTCGTGCTGGATGTATCCGGCTCCATGAACGGCTACCCGATGGACACCGCCAAAGCTCTGATCCGGGATCTTGTTTCCAATTTAAAAGAGACGGATGCCTTTAATTTAGTCCTTTTCTCCGGCTCGTCGGAACAGCTTTCCCCCGAATCCCTGGCAGCTACCAAAGAAAATATCGGGAAAGCCATCGACCTGATCGACAAGCAGGAGGGCAGCGGCGGCACCTCCCTCTCGCCCGCATTGGAAAAAGCCATTCGAATTCCTTCCGGCCAGGATAAAGCGCGAAGCATTATCATCATCACAGACGGCTACATTTCCAACGAGGAAAATGTTTTTGACCTGATCGGCAGGAATCTTGGAACTGCCAGTTTCTTCTCTTTTGGAATCGGCTCCTCCGTAAACCGCTGCCTGATCGAAGGCATCGCAGATGCCGGGGCCGGGGAATCCTTTGTTGTCACCGATGCCGCAGATGCCGCAGAAACGGCGGAACGCTTCCGCACCTACATCCAAGCCCCTGTTTTAACGGATATCAAAGTATCCTATGACGGTTTTGATGTTTATGATGTGGAACCCGCTGTCTTCCCCACTTTATTTGCCCAGAAACCCATCGTCCTGTTCGGCAAATACAAAGACGGGGCAGAAGGCACCGTTACTGTCACCGGCAAAACAGGAAATAAGGATTATTCACAGGAAATCGCTGTTTCTGCTATCCAGCCCGTTACTGGCGACGATGCCATCCGCTATCTGTGGGCCCGCACCAGGGTCGAACGCCTGATGGATTACGGATACAATAAAGATAACCCGGAAGTCAGGGATGAAGTAACACAGCTCGGACTCGCCTACAGTATGATGACGCCTTATACTTCCTTTGTCGCAGTGATCGACACCATCCGAAACCCCGAAGGCAAAAGCGCCGATGTGGACCAGCCCCTGCCGCTCCCCCACGGCGTATCCGCTCTTGCGGTCGGCGGAGGCTACCAAGCTTATTCGGAACCATCCATGGTTTTGCCCACGCTTTCCTTATTATGCATTTTATTTGCCGGCGCGCTGTGCCGCCGCAGAAAAAGACGGGAGGGATCCATTTGAAAACACGTTCCTATATCAAAGACAACTGGATATTCTATCTGACAGGCTCCCTTGCTCTTTTCGGGATGAAATACTTCTACAGCCAGGCGACCGTCAATCATTTTACATGGATTCTTGCGCCCACCGTATGGTGGGTGCAGGCCTTAAGCGGCATCCCCTTTCATTTCGTCCCCTATGAAGGCTATGTCAACCACACCCGCCAGTTTGTCATCGCCCTTTCCTGCTCCGGCGTGCAGTTTATGCTCATCACGATCGCCGCCTTGCTCTTCCCTTTTGTCCATCAAATGGATACAAACCGTAAAAAGTTATGTTGGACGGCTTTTGCTTTTCCATGCTCTTATGTATTGACCATATTAGTTAATGTCATCCGTATTCTTCTTTCCATTTACCTTCCGGCCATTATGGATCGGTATCTTCTGCAAAAAAGCCCGTCAAACCCCGCAAAGCTTCATACGCTGATCGGAACATTCGTATATTTCACTTCCCTTTGCATCATTTACCATCTGGCCGGGCTGATCACCCGGCGACCATTTTGCAAGTTCCTTCCGCCGGTATTTTTTTATCTTTTCCTGGTGCTTGGCGTTCCTTTTTTGAACGGAGCTATGCTGAACTCCAATAGTCAATTTGAAGAATATGCCTTGCTCGTCCTGATTGTATGCCTGACAATTGTGTCATTCTTTATGACAGGCTGGATCATAATAAAAAAATGGATTAAGAAACACAAAATATGATATAAATTATCCCACTTTATACCCCGTCCCCCACACTACCTTCAAATAATGGGGTTCCTTCGGGTTCTGCTCAATTTTCTCCCGGATATGCCTGATATGTACGGCGATCGTGTTATCCGCCCCGATCGCCTGCATATTCCATATCGTCTCATAAATCTGGTTAATGGAAAAAACTTTTCCCCTTTCCTGCACCAGCAACCGAAGTATTTTATACTCTATGGGAGTCAGGCTGACCTCTTTGCCCGCTACCGTCACCTTGCGTATAATATCATCAATCACCAGATCGTCCACCCGGTAAATACGGTCAATATTATCCCTCATACGCGCCAGCTGCGTGTATCTCCTGAACTGACAGTTGATCCTCGCCATGAACTCCAGCGGATGAAACGGATGGATCACATAATCATCCGCCCCTGCGTTGAGGGCCGCTATCTTCATCTGTTCTTTATCATTGGCAGACAATACGATGATCGGCATTCTGTCCGCCTTACGGATTGCCTTTAACTGCTCGATACCGTCATGCATAGGAAAATCGATATCCATTACCACCAAATGAATGTCCTTTTCCCCGACCCTTTTCACAACGTCTTCCAGCTTGCTCACAACAAAAACCTGGTACCCTTCCTGCGCCAGAAAAATCTTAAGCACTTCCATGTTCGTTTCATTCTGATTGTAAATCAATACATTTTTCATTCGGTTTCCTCCTCTCGCAAAACCTTATCCCTTCTTTTATTTCCCTTCTTTTCTCCCCTGTTCATATAAGCTCAAATCAATGCTTTCTATCATTTCCTTCGCTTCCTCTTCCGTATAACCCATGAAATCAATATAAGCTTCATAGGTTCCCACGCTGACAGCCCCATGGATCTGGAGCGGATCGTCCTCGCTTTCTTTTACAGAATCCACCAGCGTATAAGTATACCCTTGTGCCGTCGTATACTGCCTCTCATTGCAGACGCCGCCCGGAAATACTTTGGAAGACGCATGCCCCTGCGTATCCGCGTAGTCGGTGCGCTCTACCCAGACCACCTTCCCATCCATATCATAGCGAACCATGGCCCAATCCCCGCATATGGTCGCGCTCATTTCTTCTGCCTCTGCACTTATAGACGGCTGGGGAAAGATAATATCTTCATTTTCTTCCCGGAATTCTTCAAAAGAAGAATAATTTTTCACCGGCATTTCTTCCACTTCCGCCTCTTCCGTGAAACTCTGCACCATCTCTTCTCCTGCCGTTTCTTCGGATATCCCGCTTTCCATGGCCGCCCCCACTTCTTCCGAAATGACATATGCCTGGGAATCTTCTGCCTCATTCCTCGCCATCGTTGCAGCATCGGCGGATTCAAATCCCCATTCTTTTACTTTGATGATATTGTCAAAATATTCTGCCGCTTTTACTGTTCCAAATCCACAAAGGAACACAACGCATGCGGCAGAAAAAACCGTCGCAGCAGATCTCCTCATCCGTCGTACCATCCGGCGGTTATGCCTGCCTTCATCCATGCATTGGGAAGCGTCCATATGAAATTCTTTCATGCCCAGCATTCCCATATCTTTCACTGCTGACTGGTAACAATCCCTAAACTCATTCATACCGATACTCCTCCCTCAGATTTTTTTTCAACAGTTCCCTGCCTCTCGTCAGCTGTGACGTTATCGTCGATTCCTTTCTTCCAGTAACTGCGCCGATCTCTTTCACGCTCATCTGCTGGAAGTAGAATAAGTGGATTACTTCTCTGTATCTTCTTGGCAGTTTTAAAACCGCTTCCATAATTTCCCGGTTTCTTTCCTTTTCCAGAACATCCGCCTCCATCGCGCCCACGGCCTCTCCCTGGCTTCTTTCTGGCAGTTCCCCAGCCGGCACGATATCCGTATGCCTGTACCATGCGGAACGCCACACCTTCCGGCAGCCGTTTAAAGTCACCTTAATAAGCCATGCCTTTTCGTGCTCCGGCGTTTCGAATTCCTTCCGGCACTTCACCAACTGGTAAAACGTTTCCTGCACCACATCCTCTGCATCCTGATTATTTTTCAACTGTAAAAATGCAATCCTATATAGTAAATTGCTGTAATTATTTATTTTTTCCTGCAGCGCTTCCATATACGCCGCCTGTGAAACAGATACTTCCTCTCTGCCGTTCCTCTTCTCTGCCATATGTATTGTCTCTCATCTCTGTCATTTATTCCTGCGCGCAATAAGCCAAGTGCCGTACTCCTGCCCTTCTATATAGTAATATCCCATACAAATCTAAAATACTGCAAAAAAAATTATTATTTTTTTATTATTTTTTATAGGGGCGCTATAATGCCTAGGTACATTAAAGGCGGGAAAATTCCCCGCCTCAGCTTATATAGTAAAAAAGCTGGCTGTCAGGCCAACTCTTTTTTATATTTGCAGCAAAATCAACTTTTCTTCTAAATTCACGAATCCTGTGAACGCTCCATATCACCGTCCCGCTCTTTCTCCTGCTCCAAGAAACGTAACATACGTATTGTCCGATTACAGAACTCATGCAGAACCGGAATATCCGACACCGCCGTTTCCCATACAAGCCCCACGTCCACAGCACCGTAATTGTGGGCAAACAGGTTTCTCATTCCCTTGATTGCCGGCCAATAAATGGAGTCTTTTGTATCCTCACGGAAATTCTCCGTCAGATGCCCAGTCAGTTCACCAATCTGGAGAAGGCTCATGCAGACCGAATTGCGATAATCCCTGTCCGTGTCAAAAATATCCTTCTCTCTCCCAAAACGTTCCAACGCAGCCTCTATATCTTCACAGTACGTCACGATATGCTCAAGGATGTCAATGTTCTTCTTCATAAATCAGCTTCTCATCCTCCTTCATGCGGACACGGAATCCCTCCGTCCTTGCTACGTTTGCATCGTGGGACAGCGCCTCTGTCGTCACCAGATCCACCGGCTTCTTTAAAGCCTGCGTCAGTTCATGGTAAAGGGCGCCCAGGCCGAACATGGATCGAATTCTGCCCCCGTCAATCCGCAGGTCGATATCGCTCTGCCCCGTAGCCTCTCCACGGGCATAAGAGCCGAAAAGATACGCCCGGCTCACGCCATAATCCTGCAGAATTGGACGGATGATTGCCTGTATCTCATTCATGGCATATATTTTCTCCATAGCCGAACCTCCTTGTAAATTTTTCTATCCATTTTCATTATATCATTCTCATTTCCGCTCTTCAATATTGGCAGGCAGCAGCTATAACTCTTTTCAATCTCTTCAGTTTGCCAATTCTTTAACTCCCCTCCACCCTCTTCTTCCTTCTCTCCCAAACCCAATACATCAGCCAGCCCAGCGAAGCCCCGAAGCAGTTCAGCAGGATATCGTCCACATCGAAAGCACCGAAAGCGCTGAACAGCTGGAACACCTCGATACCGAGTACAAATAGAAAAGCATTCAGCAGCAGAACAGGGAACTTAGCGGCTCCTTTCAACACATACGGCAGTAAAAAACCAAAGGGAATAAAAACAACAATATTCCCCGCCAGATTTTCAAAGCTGTTCAGCATATAAGAATAATTAATATACATTTTAATGGTTTTAAACAAGGTAAAATTGGCGGTATCCAGACCTTCCAGAATAACACCTTTTTCCCATGTATCCGCAATCGCTTTCAGATCCTCCCATGGATATTTGAAAATAATCACTTTGATCACGACCGCTATATATATAAAAAACACAATCTTTATGCGTTTTGATTTCTTCACGAATAAAAAACCTCCACCAAAGCTAATCCCTTGGCAGGCGCCAGATAACCGGCCTCTTCCCTCGTTCCTGCTTCCAGCAGTCCCGCTATCTGTGCCGCGTCTCTTTTGTGAAGCCCCGCTTCCAGCAGGGTTCCCATCATAATTCGAACCATATGATATAAAAAGCCGTTTCCCCGGAAAGTAAACCGAATCTCGTCTCCCCTTTTTTCGATAGAAATGGAATCCACAGTACGCACGGTGGATTTCCTGCTCCTTTTATTAGACGTAAACGCCCGGTAATCATGGGTCCCGCATAATACTTCCGCTGCCCGCTTCATCGCGTCCATATCCAGTTCTTCTTCCACCACATGGACATACCTTCTATCAAATATATGTGGAACGCCGCTGTTTATCACCCGGTACTGGTAAATCTTTCCTTTTACATTCAGTCTGCTGTGGAAGCGTTCCGATACCTCTTTGATATCGACAACGGCAATATCCTCCGGCAGATACCGATTCATATAATCCATGATTTCCTGAAGTCCCATCTGCGTTTCGATATGGAAATTGGCCGTCTGTCCATAGGCGTGGACCCCGGCATCCGTTCTTCCAGAACCAATGACTTCCACTTCATGCCCGCACATCCTGCCGAGCAACGCTTCCAGCTTTCCCTGGATCGTGTTGTCCGTGCTATCCTGCCTCTGCCAGCCCTGATATCTCGTTCCTTCATATTGAAGTATTACTCTTATGTTACGCAATTATGCGACCTCCCAGGGATTTTTCTTTCCTTCTACAAACAATCTGCACCCCGCCAGGGAATCCCTGACTACTGTCCTTACGCACTCATCGGTATAAAACGCCATATGGTGCGTTACTGTTACGTTCGGGAACCCTCTTAAAACTGCCAGTTCCCTGTTATGCAATACATCCGACTTCCTGTCATAATAATAAAGCTCAAACTCGTTCTCCACCACGTCCAGGCCGGCCGCGCCGATCTTCCCGGACTCGATCCCGGCGATCAGCGCCTGGGAATCGATCAAGCCTCCCCGCGCCGTATTGACGATCACCACGCCGTCTTTCATTCTGGCGATCGTGTCCGCCCCTATCATGTGGCAGTTTTCATCCGTAAGAGGCGCATGCAGGGTAATGATATCCGCCCGCCTCCATATTTCTTCCAGTGTAACATATTCCGCGTACTTTTTCACCCCTTGATTTTCCACCAGGTCATATGCAATCATTTTGCATCCAAAACCGGATAAATTTTCGATGACCGTTCTTCCAATCCTTCCCGTGCCGACCACGCCGACAGTCATATCTTTCAGCTCCCGCCCCTGGATGCCCTTCAAAGTATAATCTTGGATATTCGTGCGTTCCATGATCCTTTTCATCTTCCGTATAGACATGAGGATCAGCATCACTGCATAATCCGCCACTCCATGGGGGCCGTAAGGCGCGTTGGCCACTGTGATCCCCAGCTCTTTCGCGGCATCCATATCGATATGGTCATAACCGATCGTGCGCGTCACCAAATACCGAATGCCCGCCTCTTTATATGCCGCCAGCAGCTCCCTGGTCATTTGGGATGTAAGAATATCAATGCCATCGCTTCCCTCCGCCAGCTTTACATTTTCCATGCAAGGCGGATCCGGGCAGAGAACCAGCTCAATCCCCATCTCCCTGCCGTACTGTACAAACAACTCCTTCTCATCGAATTCCCTGCAACTATATACTATCACTTTCATCCCGATAACCATACCTTTCTTTTGCCGGAAAACTGGTCTTTTTCCCTTGCTGCCATGTCTCTTTGCAGCTCTACATGATTTCCTTCTTTTCCTGTTCCTCGATTTTTTCCCTCTGGTATCTCTCGTACTCTTCCACTACCGCCATGTCCTCTTCGTCCAGTCGCCGGAAATTGTTAATGCCCGCCAGCAATATTTTTATGCTGTTCTTCGTCGTGTCGAATACGCCTTCCTCATACATATTGGCAAAAATAATACCGATAGGCACCGCCACGATCATGCCGAATACCCCCGCCACCTTGTAGCCGATAAACAGCAGGAATATAGTCGGTATAGGAGGTACGCCGATCGAGTCCCCCACGATCTTCGGCTGGATGATCTGCCGTGCCAGCTGGCCGCCGCACCATATAATCAGCAGGCCCACCGCCATCTTATAATCCGCGCTAAGGATCTTGATGACAGCCCAGGGCATCAGCACAGTACCCGTGCCGAACACCGGCAGGAAATCCAGAAAAGCGATCCCGAGCGCGATCAGGAAAGCATAATTCACTTTCAAAATCCAAAGCCCCAGTACCAAAAGAAGATACATCCATACCTCGATCTTGAACTGGGCTTTAAAGTAACCGCCCACCGCCCGCTTAAAGCTGCGTGACATCAAATTCCAATGGTAAACGACCGCTTCGGGTATACAGCTCTTCACCCTGACAGACAAATATTCCCTTTCCGCCACGAAGAAATAAGCCGACAAAAGGCACATAATGACTCCGATCAATATCGTAGGGAGATTTTTTGCAAAATTCCCCACCGCCTCGATCGTCGGCGTTCCAGCCCTGCCCACAAGATCCCCTACAAGGCCTTCCATCTGCTCCCCGATGCCCGAAATCGTATTGCGCACTTCTTCCGGGAAGCGGCTGTACAAAATATCCATATTTTTGCCGATAGTGCGGAAGTCCTCTTCCAGGGCATCCCACATCATGGGCAGCTCATTGATCAGCCCTACCGTTTCCTTTACCACCTTCGCGCCGATCAGGTATCCCGCCAATACTACCAGCGCGATCACCGCAATAATAACAAACGCCGTCCCCGCCTTCCGCTTGATCTTCAGCTTGTTTTCAAAAAAAAGCACCAGCGGATTCGCAATCAGCGCAATGATCCATCCGATCACAAAAGGCATGAAAAACAAGAGCGCTTTCGGCAGCAGAAAAACAATCAGCATCAAAATCAGCAATGCGATCCCCAGATTCATCAATACTTTTATATATGTCTTACGCAATGGTTTCATAAGCTACTCCGTTCCAGATATTGGTCCATCAACGCATAAATTTCTTCCTTCCCCTGCTTCGTCATGGAAGACCAAGGAATAATAACAGCATCTTTTCCGGCCTGCAGTCCGGTCCTTATGGCCTTTACCTGCTTCTCCACCTGGCTTCTCTTAATTTTATCCAATTTCGTGGCAATGATGACCGGCTGGAAGCCGTAATGCACCATCCATTCATACATCGTCTTATCGTTGGCCGAAGGCTCGTGGCGGATATCCACTAACAGGAAGATCAGCTTCAGCATTTTCGTCCGGCGCAGATAACGCTCCACCATTTTCCCCCATTGTTCCTTTACGTTCACATTGGCTGTGGTGTAACCATACCCCGGCAGATCCACAAAATAGCATTGTTCATTGATATTATAAAAGTTGATCGTCTGGGTCTTGCCCGGCTGGGCGCTTGTCCTGGCCAGGGATTTACGGTTCATCAGCCCGTTGATCAGCGAAGACTTCCCCACGTTGCTTTTTCCCGCAAATGCAAATTCTATCAGCGAATTCTCCGGCATCTTGCTCGTAATGCCGCAGACTGTCTCTAAATTTACGTTCTTAATTACCATTCTTATTTCCTTTCCCGTTTTTCCCTTTGGATGCCTTTTCTTTGGAATGCTTTTCCCCGGGAGCCTTTTCCTCCAGGGAATGCACTTTCCAGGGCTTTTCAGTCAAAGCAAAGGACAGAACCTCCTCCATAGTCCCTACTAAATGGATGGACAGCCCGGCCTTGATTTCCCCCGCGATCTCCCCGATGTCCTTCTCGTTCTTTTTCGGCACAAGCACGGTTTTAATCCCCGCCGTCTTTGCCGCCAGGATCTTCTCTTTTAAACCCCCGATAGGCAGCACGCGGCCTCTTAGGGTAATCTCTCCCGTCATCGCCAAATCCGCCCTTACCGCAATCCCCGTAACAGCGGATAAAAGAGCCGTCGCCATCGTAATACCCGCGCTTGGCCCGTCCTTCGGCACGGCCCCCTCCGGGATATGTATATGAAAATCATTTTTTCGAAAAATATCCTTGGGGATTCCATACTGCCCGCTGACCGAACGGACATAGCTTAAGCCCGTCAGCGCCGATTCCTTCATGACATCCCCCATCTGCCCGGTCAGATCAATCTCTCCCTTTCCCGGCATCACATTGACTTCCACCTGCAGCGTTTCCCCACCTACGCTCGTCCATGCAAGCCCTCTTACGATTCCGACTTCATCCTTTTCGTTAACCCTGTTGGTACTGTATTTTTCCTTGCCCAGATATTTTTCCAGATTGGAAGAAGTCACTTTTATGCAATCTTTCTTTTTTTGCAGAATCTCTTTTGCCGCTTTCCTGCAAACGCTTCCGATTTTCCTCTCCAGGTCGCGCACGCCCGCTTCCCTTGTATAGCATTCGATCATTTTCTTCAGTGCGCTGTCGCTGATCGAAAGCCTGCCGTCATCCAGCCCGTTTTTTTCAAACTGTTTTGCCGCCAGGTGTTCCCTGGCAATATGGAATTTCTCGTTGGCCGTATAACTGCTGACCTCGATCAGCTCCATACGATCCAATAGGGGTCTGGGAATCGTTGCCGTGGAATTGGCCGTGGCAATAAAAAGCACCTCTGACAAATCCACGGGAATCTCCACATAGTGGTCCCTGAACTTATTGTTCTGCTCCGCATCCAAGACCTCCAACAGCGCCGAAGAAGTATCCCCCTTATAGTCGCTGCTCACTTTATCGATTTCATCCAGAAGCATGAGCGGGTTCTTCACCCCCGCCTGTTTCAGCCCGGCAATAATCCGCCCCGGCATAGCTCCGACATAGGTTCTGCGGTGTCCCCGGATCTCCGCCTCATCCCGTACTCCTCCCAGGCTGATGCGCACATATTTCCTGTTCATAGCCTCAGCCACGCTTTTGGCTATGGATGTCTTTCCTGTTCCTGGAGGCCCAACCAGGCAAAGGATCGGCGACTGCCCCTGTTTCGTCAGGCAGCGCACTGCCAAAGCTTCCAGAATTCTTTCCTTCACCTGCTTCAGCCCGTAATGGTCTCTTTCCAGCACTTCCTCCGCTTTCAGAATATCCATATTGTCCTTCGTCCGTTTATTCCAAGGAAGCTCCAGCAGCGTTTCAATATACCCCCGTTCCACCGCGCTTTCCGAACTGTTCTGGGACAGTCTGCGGTAACGGGCGATTTCTTTCTGAATCTTCTCCTTTACTTCTTTTTCCGCCTTCAGCTTGCCAAGCTCTTCCTCGAACTGCTCCGCGTCAGAAAAAGAATTGTCCTCCCCCAGCTCCTCACGGATAAACTGGAGCTGCTCCCGCAGAAGATATTCCTTCTGGTTCTTTTCCACCCTTCCTCTTATCTTTTCGGAAAGTTCCGCTTTAATCTTCGCTACTTCCGTCTCGCTGTTCAATATCCCGGCCAGCACTTCATAACGCTCTTCCAGGTCTACTGCGGAAAGCACTGCCTGCTTGTTTTCATAATTCAAGGGCATATTGATCGTCACCTGATCCAACAGGCAGCCTAATTCATCAATATCCTGGATATGGCGCTCCATAGCCGCTCCGGTCCTCGGATAAAATGCCGCATAACCGGCAAACAATTCCCGGATCTGCCGTATCATCGCTTCCTCTTGTACGGTTCCATGTAGGTTCAGGTCTTCCTCGATCTCTTCCACTTCCCCTTCCAGATAAGCGTCGTTATCCGTAAAGCGGAGAAGTTCCCCGCGCAGGATTCCTTCCACCATGACCCGGACGATATGGTTCGGCATCTTGATCACCTGTTTCACCAGAGCGATCGTCCCCATCGGATAAACATCCTCAAAGCCAGGCTCTTCCGCGTCCGTCTCCTTCTGGGCCACAAGGAAGATCCTCTGGCTTTCCACCATCGCCTGTTCCACAGCCGCTATCGATTTTTTCCTGCTCAAATCAAAGTGAATGATTGTATGGGGCAGTATCGCCATCCCCCGTAATGCCACTGCTGGCATATTTCGTTTTACACCGGTATTCCCCATTTTCTTTTCCTTTCCTGCAAAAAGAGTTGGCCCGGCGGCCAACTCTGCTTTCCATTACCACTATTTCGCCGGACGCATCGCTTCCCTGTGGATGATCAGAGGCTCGCTCGTCCCTTCCACAGCTCCTTTCGTCACTACGCACTTTATAATGGATTCATCCGAAGGTATGCGGTACATCACATCCATCATAACGTCTTCCATAATAGATCGGAGTCCTCTCGCTCCTGTCTTGCGTTCAAAAGCTTTATCCGCGATCGCCTCCACTGCATCTTCTTCAAAGTCCAGCCTCACCCCGTCAAAATCAAACAATTTCTTGTATTGCTTAATCAGGGCGCTCTTAGGCTCCTTCAGAATTTTCACAAGGGCATCCCGATCCAGGCCCTGCAAAGTCACATTAATCGGCACGCGCCCTACGAATTCCGGGATCAAACCGAATTTTACCAGATCCTGGGGCGTCACTTCTTTTAGCAGTTCGCCGATCTCCTTTGTATGTTTGGAAGTAACTTCCGAATTAAAGCCGATCGTGCTTCTATCCAGACGGGATTCCACGATTTTCTCCAAGCCGTCGAATGCCCCTCCGCAAATGAACAATATATTGGTCGTATCGATCTGGATCAGCTCCTGGTGGGGATGTTTTCTCCCTCCCTGGGGCGGCACGCTCGCCACCGTTCCTTCCACGATCTTCAAAAGAGCCTGCTGTACCCCTTCCCCGGATACGTCCCGGGTAATGGATACATTCTCGCCTTTTTTCGTGATCTTGTCAATCTCATCGATATAAACGATGCCGTACTGGGCGCGTTCCACGTCGTAGTCAGCCGCCTGTATTAATTTTAATAAAATATTTTCCACATCTTCGCCTACATAACCCGCTTCCGTCAAAGTAGTAGCGTCTGCAATAGCGAACGGCACATTAATAATCTTTGCCAGCGTCTGCGCCAGGAAAGTCTTGCCCGAACCGGTCGGCCCCACCATGATAATATTGCTCTTCTGGAGTTCTATCCCATCGTTGTCCTTCGGCGCCATTACCCTTTTATAATGGTTATAAACGGATACGGCCAGCACTTTCTTCGCATCCTCCTGCCCGATCACGTAATCGTCCAGAAATTCTTTGATTTCCACCGGTTTCAGAAGATTAATATCCATTTCTTCCTCTATCGGATCATCTTCATACTCTTCTTCTATAATATCCGCGCAGATTTCCACGCATTCGTCGCAAATGTAAACTCCTGCCGGACCCGCAATCAATTTCTTTACCTGCTCCTGCCTTTTATTGCAAAAGGAGCATCTGATATCATCAGAATTCTTCCCAGCCATGTCTTCTCCTTGCTTTTACATTCTACCTATTTTTCAAAGCTGGCATGGTTCTCGATGATTTTATCGATAAGCCCATAACTCAGCGCCTCTTCAGCAGTCTTCCAGTTATCCCTCTCCGTATCCGCCATGACCACTTCAAAGTCCTGCCCCGTATTCTGCGCCATGATCCTTGCCATCTTCTCCTTCGTAGCAAGGATATGCCTTGCCGTAATCTCGATTTCCGTAGCCTGCCCCTGGGCGCCGCCCGCCGGCTGGTGAATCATGATCTCTGCATTGGGAAGCGCAAAACGCTTTCCCTTCGCTCCGCCCGCAAGAAGAAAAGCCCCCATGCTCGCCGCCATGCCGATGCAGACGGTAGATACGTCGCATTTGACAAAATTCATCGTATCGTAAATTGCCATCCCCGCCGTAATGACGCCGCCCGGGCTGTTGATATACAAATGGATATCTTTTTCCGGGTCTTCCGATTCCAGAAACAAAAGCTGCGCTACGATAATGCTTGCGGAAGTTTCGTTCACTTCTTCCCCTAAAAAGATAATCCTGTCTTTTAAAAGCCTCGAATAAATATCATAAGACCTCTCGCCCCTGCTCGTCTGCTCTATGACATAAGGCACTAAACTCATACTGATTTCCTCCTCGTACTGGCCGGCTGGTTCTGCCGCCCTGAAATAATCATAGTCCATAGAAATCGATTATGCAATAAAACAACTCTGAATTAAGAGATTTTTTATTGTTTTATAAGATTTTATTTCTCTATCGCGTTTTCTACCACAAAATCTATCGCTTTTCGAATAGCGAGATCGTTCATCACCTGCTCTTTTTCCTTGCCGTCGAGCATTTCCCTTACTTTCTCCGCTTCCATCTGGTAAATCTCCGCCATTCTCTCCGTTTCCTTCGCGTATTCCTCTTCGGAAACCTCGATATTTTCCTTTTCCACTACCGCTTCCAGAACAAGCCTTGATTTGATTCTCTTTTCCGCCTGGGGCTTTACCTGCTCCAGCATCATATCATAGTTGCTGCCGGTAAGCTGGAAATACTGTTCCATACTGATTCCCTGCATCTGCATCCTCTGGGCGAAATCATCCAAAAGCTGTCTCTGCTGCGTCTCCACCATCGGCTCCGGGATCTCCATATCGGAATCATTGATGATCGCGTCGATCACGGCATCTTCCTTCGCATCCTTCGCGTTCTTTTCTTTTCTCTCCGTCAGATTCTTCTTTACGTCCTCTCTATACTCCGCCAGCGTGTCGAATTCGGAAACCTCTCCCGCGAACTCGTCATCCAGTTCCGGCAGCTCTTTTTCTTTGATCTCCTTTACTACGCATTTGAACAAAGCGTCTTTTCCTTTTAATTCTTCTGCCTGGTAGTTCTCGGGGAACGTGACATTTACTTCCACTTCTTTGCCGATCTCAGCCCCTACCAGCTGTTCTTCGAAGCCAGGGATAAACGCGCCGGAACCGATCGTCAGGGGATAATCCTCTCCCTTGCCGCCTTCAAACGCCACGCCGTCCACAAAACCTTCGAAATCAATGATCGTCATATCGCCGTCTTTGACCGGCCTGTCCTCCACCACAATGTTTCTTGCATTATTATTGCGTTCTCTTTCGATCTCCGCATCCACTTCTTCGTCAGTAACTTCCACGTCTATCTTATCGATCTTAACGCCCTTGTACTTGCCCAGCCTTACTTCCGGTTTTACCGCCACTTCCGCAGTAAAAATAAAAGGCTTGCCCGCTTCTATCTGCTCCACGTCGATCTTCGGGGAAGAAACGATCTCCTCTCCGCATTCTTCCAGCGCTTTTTCATAAGCGTCAGGGATGAGCGCGTTAATCGCATCCTCGTAAAATACTTCTTTTCCGTACATTCTCTCTATCATCTGCCTCGGCACTTTTCCCTTCCTGAAACCAGGAACTCTGATGCTGTTCTTATTTTTCCGATAAGCGCCCTCGATTGCTTTCTCCAACTCTTCGGCAGATACTTCAATCGTCAGTTTTGCCATGTTTTTTTCTAATTTTTCCACCTGTACGCTCATTTTTATCCGTTTCCTCCTTATATGAACCATCTGTCCGTTTATTATGAAAAATAATTATATCAGTACAGTCATTAGGCGATTATAGCACATCGGCAAGGAAAATTCCAGTATTTCTTGCAGTTTTCGTCGCAAAACTTTTCATCGCAAAACTTTTCGCCGCAAAACTTTCAATCCGTCACTCCTCCTCGATCTTCTCCCTGATCTGCTGCATCCTTCCGTCCAGCTGGGACACACAATATCCCTCTGCCATCTCGATAAATTCATCGGCCGTTTCAATCTGCCGTTCTGCCTCTTCCCTTCCTGCTACATAAAAATCATCATAGTCGCTGGCATGACGGATCTCTTCCGCCTCACCGATTCTTCTCCCCATTTCCCTGGGAAATATTCCTGTCTTTACATAATCCTTGTTAAAATTGCTGACCGCATCCTTATGGCGCTTATAAGCCTTTCCCTTTAATGCATGTATTGCATTAATAGCATGAAAAACAGCATAGTAGGCACGGTTATTCGCACTTTTATATTCCTTAGCCTCAAGAAGGATTTTTGCCGATTTTAAATTGCTTTTTGCCGTTTGAAGACGGTGCATGGCCAAATCTTCCTTTGTTCCAAAATTTTCTTTAAGCCGCTCCATACAAAACGACCCCCTCTTTTTGGATATTGGCATAAAACGGATAATTTTCGACCCACTTTTTAAAATGATTCTCATTCTTGGCCATGGATTTAATATCAATGCCATGGTCCATATTAAAATCGTATGTCATATAGGAAAGCTGTCGACTGTATCTTTTCAACTCCATATCGGACATATCCAAAAGTATCATAATGTCCACATCAGAATCCGGGCCAAAATCCCCCCTTGCATAGGAGCCATACAAAACAACCTGCCTGAGATGTCCGCCATATATCTTTTTTATCTCAACCATATATTTTTCCAATAATACTTGCATCGTCTGCGGCATATAATTATTTTCCTTTTTCAATCCGTCACTCCTCCTCGATCTTCTCCCTGATCTGCTGCATCCTTCCGTCCAGCTGGGAAATCAGTTCCGCGCAGTAGAACAGTTCATTGGAAATGCTTTCCGCCTTCTTAATATGCTTCTTGTATTTCAGCTTATGCTCCAGGCTCGCCCAAAAATCCATAGCAATCGTGCGGAACTGCACCTCCACCCGCACCGGCCGCTTTTCATCAGTCAGGAAGATCGGCACTTCTATAATGAGATGAAGGCTCCGGTAGCCGTTCGGCTTCGGATTTTTTATATAATCCTTCTTTGATACCAGCACAATATCGTCCTGGGCGAGAAGACAGTCCGCCAGCATATAAATATCGTCGGGAAAAGAACAAATCACCCGGATTCCCGCGATATCGTTCAAATTTTTCTCCGCATTTTCTATCGTCATGGCCAGCCGGTTCCTCTCCAGCTTCTCCCTGATGCTCCTGGGCGACTTGATCCGGCATTTAATCGTTTCAAAAGGATTCCTCCTGTTCTGGAGGGAAAGCTCCGCATTCAGCACGTCCAGCTTTGTCTTTACTTCCAGCATGGCGCACTGGTACTGCATGATCATCCGCTGGTACCGATCCACCTCTCCCCCTTCCCGGAAAGCCTCTTCTATCACCTTCCATTCCTGGACATCCTCTGTATCATTCAAATTTTTCTCCATTGTATCCTTTATACCTCCATTGTTTCGTGCATTAGAGTTGGCATAACTTCTTCCCGGGCGGGAAACCCATTCTGCCAGACCCGCCGGCCGCGCCGGCTTTTGCCTCCTATGTATCAAACAACCCGCCTGTTTCCAGACGGGTCGTTTTCTTGCTTTGTTATTTCATCTGCTCTTCCTGCTTCTTGATCATTCTACGAACCATTTCGCCGCCGATAGATCCCGCTTCCTTAGAAGTCAAGTCACCGTTGTAACCTTCCTTCAGGTTCACGCCTAATTCAGAAGCAACCTCTGTCTTAAAACGATCCATAGCTGCTTTCGCTTCAGGAACTTCTACTCTATTAGATTTGCTGCTTGCCATCCTAATTCACCTCCAATTTCGTATTTCTAGCATTCGCTATCTATATTCGAGATAAGCAGTCCTGGTTCTTCTGCTTATCCCGAACACCCGCGCGTTTCCCGTGCGTTGCGCATCCGAACTAAGCCCGAACCGAATCACTTATCTTGATGTTAGTATTTACGAAGATGAATGAAATATTAAGGTAAGTTTTGGCAAACAAAAATATCTATATTTTTTATTTCATTTGATATTGTTATATTGCATTATGTAGCCATTTTATGCAAATACCGCCTCATGGAGGGCGCATTTCCTTGTCAGATACTGCATGACATCTTTTCTTGTAATGATCCCTATGAAGCACTCGCTGTCATCAATCACCGGAACAAAATTCTGGTTCATGACTTTATTGATAATATCTTCCACATCCGCATCCGCCTCTACCGGCTCATTGTCTCTTTTTCTTCTTATATTAAGGATCGGCATGTCCCCCGCATTCCCCAGGTCCAAATCATATCTTTCCTTTACGTCCCACAACAGATCCCCTTCCGTTATCGTCCCTACATAAGTTCCATCCTCATGGTTGATAATCGGTATCGCTGTATATTTATTATGCTCCATTTTTTCTAATGTCTGCCACAGCGTATCGTCATCGTAAATGTAATCCACTTCGCTCTTCGGCGTTAAAAAAAATAATATATTCATAGACACTCCCTTATTTGCTATAATGCCCGTAGACAACCTTCTCCGCCAGCGCGGCAGCCGCCTCTTTCCCCTGGAGTTTCTCCACGATGGCAAGTCCGAAATCCACAGCGCATCCCATTCCTCTTCCTGTAATAATAAAATCTGAAACCACAGCCGGGCTCTGCTCCACCTGAGCGCCCTCCAGATGGCTTTCGAATTCAGGAAACGAACACGCCCTTCTCCCTTTCAGCATTCCCCTGTGTCCAAGAATACTGGGGGCGGCGCAGATCGCGCCGATATATTTTTTCTTTTCGTAAAACTCGTCCAGTTTCTCCATCAATGGCTGGAACGCCTCCAAATTCTTCGTTCCCGGCATTCCTCCAGGCAGGACGATCATATCCGTATCCTCAAAATCCACTTCGTCAAATACTTTGTCCATCCGGACCGTTACTCCGTGAGAGCTTGTCGCTTCCCGTTCTTTGGTAATGGACACCATATCCGTATCGATCCCCGCCCTTCTCAGCAGGTCAACCACGGCAAGCGCCTCAATCTCCTCATATCCTGGTGCAAAAAAAACGCATATCCTTCCCATATCGATCCCCACACCCTTTCCGTTGTTTATGCTTCTATTTTACCACTTTATGGTGGTTTTTAAAAGGGAATAAATCTTATAACAGTATAAAAATTCTGTGAAATAGGATATGCAAGCCCATTCTCCTTTATTTCACTATTACAAGAATTTGTTTGCGAAGCAGATCCCCTCAAAACAAACAAATAATAACAATATAATTCCAAATGAAATAAAAGTTTTATTGAAACCATTATATGGTAAAATAAATAATTTTATTTTATATATATGTTATATTTACAGCAAAATAACCTAATATATTCAAATTTTTATTTTATAGTTGACAAATGCTAATCATTGAATTACTATAAAAAAAAGAAAAGAACGGAGTGTAATGCAAAATGTTAAAAGAATTTGATGTACTTATAGAAAGATTCTCAAGCGGTCTTACAACAGGCAAATACAATAACTATGTTAAAGTATTGCAAAATAGTTTAATACCTCATTTGGAGCATTATTGTATAAAGGAGGGCATTGCAGCAGAAGAACTCTTTAAAAAAATGATTTCAGCCTCCCATATTATTGATGCAGGCGTTGAGTACATTCAAAGGCCAAAGGTGACGGGAGAAGCTGCCGTTGATAAATATTTAACTGCGGCAAACGAATTTTTCAAAGCTGTTATTTTTCCCGAATGGCCTTCATGCCCGCTCTCTGTTGTTGGAAACTTTCAGGAATATCGTGATAATATTTTAAATAGAAGCAGTAAAAGTTTAAAATCATATGAACCCAGACAACATTTGGATGATGAAGGATATGAGAATTTGGTTAAATATCTCAAAAATTTGGGCGATGATTCGTTAAGAAACAAAATGGCGAAAGCAGTTATTCCTTTAATTCTGTTATATGGATTTAAGTTAGGCACAATAGCTGAAATGAAGAGAGACTGTTTTGATGAACAAAGACGAACAATAGAAATACAAGTGGAAAAAGAGAATATAAGATTGGAATTACCATATCAGATATATATAAATGTACAAAAAATATATGATGAAAAGATAGACAAAGATTTATTATTTGCTATGGCTGAAAACCAACGTCCAATCAGCGACCACTTTGATACCATAATAAAAAATTTTAACAAGATACAGGGAACGGGGAAAAAAATAACTTTAGATGGTTTGGCAAAATACGCCGTAATTAATATGTTTTATATAGGAATGGATCCAATTGTCATACGACAAGTGACAGGAATGAAAGATGTTATACTAAAATATTGCCAGCAAGAGGCATGGAAGAAAAGGAAAGAATCACTTAAGAATTATGTAAATTCGCAGTTTAGGTGTATTAAGGTTTATGATAATTTTAATGAATGACAGAAAAGGGAGTGCAATGATGTTGCAGGAAAGTAATCGTGTGGAATTTAAGACTACATTAAATGATAAACTGGAAAAGGAAGAACATCGCCAATGGCGATGAAAACAAAATTCTGCGCTTAATAAAAGAGCATTCTGATATTACCGCAAAAGAAATGAGTGAACAGACAGGGTTCAGCACCTGAAAAGTTAGTCGTATCATAAGACAGTTGCGAGAAGCAAAAAAAATTACCCGTATAGGTTCTGACAGGAAAGGTTATTGGAAAATAAGTTAATAAACCTCTTACCACCACAAAAAAGAAAGGATGCCCCTATGGAAATTGAAAGAAAATTCACGATCAAAGAACTGCCCGCCCGTTTAGACTCTTATCCATTTCTCCGCATCGAACAGGCATACCTGAATACCGATCCAACGATTCGGATCCGCAGACAGGACGAAGAATATTATCTTACTTACAAAGGAAAAGGACTTCTTGCCAGGGAGGAATACAATCTCCCTCTGAACAAGGAATCCTATGAACATCTGCGGAAAAAAGCCGACGGGAATATTATTTCCAAAACACGGTATCTCATTCCCATCGAAAAACCTGATTTTTCGCCGGATATTTCTCTTTCGGAACAGGAAGCAGGAATTTCTTTAAAAATTGAACTCGATATCTTCGACGATCCTTTCCGTCCCCTTGTCATCGCGGAAGTGGAATTCCCCAGCGAAAACATGGCGCATGCCTTTCTTCCTCCGGCCTGGTTTGATGAAGATGTCACCATGGATCCCAGCTACCATAACTCTAACCTGAGCCGGAAGGCTTTTTAAACAATTCTCAAGCCTCTTTTGCCAGCCCTCCCACAGGCCCGCTGGAAGCGCGGACGACCAGCTCGCCGGGCAGGAGGATGTGTTCGCACTTTTTCCTTCCTGCAATAATATCGAACAACAGCCGGATCGTTTTTTCCGCAATCTCCTTTACCGGCTGCTTGATCGTCGTAATCGCCGGATTATAATATTTTCCCACATCAATGCCGTCATACCCTGTCACGGACACGTCTTCGGGAATGCGCAGCCCCGCCTCGATCAGTGCACTGCATGCGCCAACTGCAAGAATGTCCGCCGTAGCATAGACTGCGGTAAATTTTTCTCCCGAACCGATCAGCTCCTTCGTCGTAATGTATCCATTCTCCATGGAATAATGCACCATATCTTCTTTCACGCAGCGCACCAGTTCCTTCCGGAAAGGAACGCCTTTATCCGCCAACGCGTCTTTATAGCCCTCCAGCCGGAGCTGCCCGATGCTGTTGATCTCCGATTCTGCGGAAAGTATGGCGATATCCCGGTGTCCCAGGCCTAATAGATAGGATGTCATCAGATAGCTTTCCTTTTTATCGTCCACCGATACGCTGGAATATAGCGCGCGATTCATATTTTCCGGCGTGGCAGAACCAATAGTGCTGAAAATATAAGGCACTGTCAGGTTGCTGATTTTTTCCTGGGAATGGAAAAAATAACCTCCCAGGAAGATAATGCCCCGCAGCCGCTTTTCTTTTACCAGCTCCAGAGCAACATCCACTTCATCCTCATAATACTCCACATGCTTCAGCACAAGGGAATACTTTTTCTTCTGTGTCTCTTCCTCAATCACCTGGATCATATCGCTGAAAAGAGGGTTTGCAATACCTTTTACAAGAACGGCTATACATCTGGCATCTGTCCTTTTCAGGTTCCTGGCACTGTTGTTCGGCACAAATCCCATTTCATGGATCACTTCCATGATCATGCTTTTCGTTTCCTGATTGATATCAGGATGATTATTGATCGCCCTCGAAACCGTGCTTACGCCGACGCCGCATCGCTTCGCAATATCCTTGATTGTTATTTCAGGCATTTTACAAACCCTCCTAATAGCTGCCTGGAATTCTGGTCCTTATATTCTTCCATACAGCTTTGTCATCTCCCGTATACGCTCTGCCAGACCGTCGTCCAGCTGGCCGTCCCTCAAACGCCATTTCCAGTTATTTCCTAAAGTGGACGGCATATTCACCCTTGCTTCCGATCCCAGTCCCAGATAGTCCTGGACAGGGATGATTGCCGTATCCGCCACGCTGGAAAGAGCTGCCCGGATAAACTCCCAATAAATCTCTTTTTTTGTCATTATGTTTAAATAGCGCTTGGCAAACGCTTTGTCACGTCTGTTCAACGTATTGTACCACCCCATCGTCGTATCGTTGTCATGGGTGCCCGTATAAACGACGGAATTACGCAAATAGTTGTGCGGCAGATAATCGCTCTCTTCCCTGGAATCAAAGGCAAACTGCAGGATCTTCATCCCCGGATACCCTGTCTTCTTTACCAGGCTGATGACGCTTGGAGTCAAAAAACCCAAATCTTCCGCAATTACCGGCTTTTTGCCGATTTTTTCTTTCATTACTTTAAATATATCATACCCCGGCCCCTTTTCCCAATGTCCGAACTCCGCCGTGGTATCGCCGTAAGGAATAAAATAGTATTCATCAAACCCCCGGAAATGGTCGATCCTCACCACGTCATACAAACGATAACAATAGGCGATTCTGTTCATCCACCATTCATAACCGGTTTCCTTATGATACTCCCATTTGTAAAGAGGGTTCCCCCAGAGCTGCCCTGTCGCCGAAAAAGAATCCGGCGGACACCCCGCCACGCCTGTCGGCGTACACGATTCATCCAGCTGGAACAGCTCCGGGTTCGCCCATGTATCGGCGCTGTCAAACGCTACGTAAATAGGGATATCCCCTATGATGCTGATTTTCTTTTTATTGGCATACGCCTTAAGCGCAAGCCACTGCGCAGCAAACAAAAACTGCTGGAACTGGTAAAATTCCACTTCATCCGCATATTTTTCTTTGTAAGCCTTCATCGCTTCGGGTTTGCGGAGCCGGATTTCTTCATCCCATTCAATCCAGCTTGCCCCCTGAAAAGAGTTTTTCACCGCCATATATAATGCATAATCTTCCAGCCATGCGGCATTTTCCTCTTTAAATTCCCCGAATTCCTTATCTTCCTTAATATGGCTCCTCTCATAAGCCGTTTTGAGTATCCGGAACCGTGACAGATAGATTTTCTCATAATCCACATATCCATCATCGCTGCCGAAATCACAGGCGTCGCACTCTTCCCTCGTCAGCCATCCTTTTTTTATCAGCTCTTCCAAATCGATATAGTAAGGATTTCCTGCAAAGGTTGAGAACGACTGGTACGGGGAATCCCCGTAGCCTGTGGGCCCCAACGGCAGAATCTGCCAGAAGCTCTGCCCCGCTCTTTCCAAAAAATCCACAAACTCATACGCCTGTTTTGAGAATGTGCCAATCCCATACTTAGACGGAATGCTTGATACTGGTAATAAAATGCCGCCTTTTCTCATTTCAAAACTATACTCCTTTCAAGGCCCTAACCCTTTACGGCCCCGGCAACAACGCCTTCAATA
>OFHO01000792.1_pt1 | contig 26899 bp, 25 predicted proteins | sample 1521531 | NCBI WGS metagenome assembly OFHO01 (sample SAMEA3504124, study PRJEB24116) | mouse gut metagenome | biome: mouse gut; feature: mouse-associated habitat; material: faeces | place: Denmark | collected 2011
CCGGTCGCTTCGCTCCCTCTACGCGAAAAGAGGGGCTTAACGCCCCCCTTTTCACACTTTTTCCCCCTCTTGACCGACAGGTCCTGCTTCTGGGGAAGCTTTTCGACAGCCAAAGAGGGGCCCCTAGGGGCCCTCTTTTTTGCCTTAAGTGAATAGATATAGCATATAGCGGGTCGGTTTATGGTTTGGACAAGCCGGGCGGAGCCCTTATCCTTTAGGTCCATTTATAGAATGACCGCCAATCTTGAACAAATTGTTAAATTTCCTATTTTTTTGTTAAATCAACGAAACCCCCTTGATTTTTTTCCAAAAAAGGGTAGAATAATAATCGTTGGCACTCGGTTATTATGAGTGCTAAGTCCAAACCACTTATCTAATCTAAAATCGGAGGGAAAAACCATGACAATCAAACCCTTGAGTGACCGTGTGGTCATCAAAATGACCGAGGCTGAGGAGACCACCAAGAGTGGCATCATCCTGGCTGGCAACGCCAAGGAGAAGCCCGTTGTGGCCGAGGTAGTAGCGGTAGGCCCCGGCGGCATGGTGGACGGCAACCAGGTGGAGATGTATCTCGCCGTGGGCCAGAAGGTCCTCATCAGCAAGTACGCCGGCACCGAGGTGAAGCTGGACGGGGAAGAGTTCACCATCCTGCGCCAGTCCGATGTCCTGGCCGTTGTGGAATAAACATCGTTCGGAAAAGATTGAATAACAGGAGGAACTGATTATTATGGCAAAGCAGATCATCTATGGTGAGGAAGCCAGAAAAGCGCTCCAGTCCGGCATCGACCAGCTGGCCGATACCGTCAAAATTACCCTGGGGCCCAAGGGCCGCAACGTGGTGCTGGATAAGAAGTTCGGCAGCCCCCTTATCACCAACGACGGTGTCACCATCGCCAAGGAGATCGAGCTGGACTGCGCCTTTGAGAACATGGGCGCCCAGCTGGTGAAGGAAGTTGCCACCAAGACCAACGACGCCGCCGGCGACGGCACCACCACCGCCACCCTGCTGGCCCAGGCCCTGGTGCGGGAGGGGATGAAGAACGTCACCTCCGGCGCAAACCCCATGGTGGTGAAGAAGGGCATTGAGAGCGCCGTCAAGACCGCCGTGGACGCCATTGTGGCGGACAGCAAGAAGGTCTCCGGCTCTGCCGACATCGCCCGCGTGGCCACTGTCTCCTCCGGCAATGAGGAGATTGGCAAGCTTATCGCCGAGGCCATGGAGAAGGTCTCCGCCGACGGGGTTATCACCCTGGAGGAATCCAAGACCGCCGAGACCTACAGCGACGTGGTGGAAGGGATGCAGTTCGACCGTGGCTACATCACCCCCTACATGGTTACCGATACCGAGAAGATGGAGGCGGTCATTGACGACGCTCTGCTTCTCATCACCGATAAGAAGATTTCCAACATTCAGGAGATCCTCCCCCTGCTGGAGCAGGTGGTCCAGTCCGGCCGCAAGCTCATCATCATCGCCGAGGATGTGGAGGGCGAGGCCCTGGCCACCCTGCTGGTGAACAAGATGCGGGGCACCTTCACCTGCGTCGCCGTTAAGGCCCCCGGCTTTGGCGACCGCCGCAAGGAGATGCTCCAGGATATCGCCACCCTCACCGGCGGCCAGGTCATCACCTCCGACCTGGGTCTGGAGCTGAAGGACGCCAACATGTCCCAGCTGGGCCGGGCCAAGCGGGTCACCGTCCAGAAGGAGAACACCATCATCGTCAACGGCGAAGGGGACAAGAAGGCCATCCAGGACCGCATCGCCCAGATTCGCGCCCAGATTGAGAACACCACCTCCGACTTCGACCGTGAGAAACTCCAGGAGCGCCTGGCTAAGCTGGCCGGCGGTGTGGCGGTTATCAAGGTTGGCGCCGCTACCGAAGTGGAGATGAAGGAAAAGAAGATGCGCATTGAGGACGCTCTTTCCGCCGCCAAGGCTGCGGTGGAGGAAGGCATCGTCGCCGGCGGCGGCGTGGCCCTCATCAATGCCATCCCCGCGGTGGAGAAGCTGGCCGGAGAGAAGGAAGGGGACGAGAAGACCGGTGTCCGCATCGTTCTGAAGGCCCTGGAGGAGCCCATGCGCCAGATTGCCGCCAACAGCGGCCTGGAGGGTTCCGTCATCATCGACGCCATCAAGCGTTCCGGCAAGAAGGGCTACGGCTTTGACTTCTATAAGGAAGAGTATGTGGATATGATTCCCGCCGGTATCCTGGATCCCACCAAGGTGACCCGCTCCGCCCTGGAGAACGCCGCCTCTGTGGCTGCCATGGTCCTCACCACCGAGAGCCTGGTTGCCGACAAGAAGGAGCCCGCTCCCGCGGCCCCCGCCGCTCCCGATATGGGCGGCATGGGCGGCATGTATTAAGCTCCCGCAGAACCGTTCTATGATGTAGTATAGTGAAGCGCCTGGAGTCTTGACCAAGTGTCCCGGATTCCAGGCACTTTTTGCTAAAATGACAGAAAAGGAGAGTTTTCTTATGAGCCGCTACGCTGGTACACAGACTGAAAAGAACCTGGAGGCTGCCTTTGCTGGGGAATCCCAGGCCCGGAACAAGTATACATACTTCGCCTCTGTCGCCAAAAAGGAGGGCTACGAGCAGATTGCCGCCCTGTTTTTAAAGACCGCCGAAAACGAGAAGGAACACGCCAAAATGTGGTTCAAGGAGCTGGAAGGGCTGGGGGACACCGCGAAAAATCTGGGTGCTGCCGCCGACGGGGAGAACTACGAGTGGACCGATATGTACGAGGGCTTTGCCAAAACCGCCGAGGAAGAGGGCTTTCCGGAGCTGGCCGCTAAGTTCCGCGCGGTGGCCGCCATTGAAAAGCACCACGAGGAGCGTTACCGCGCCCTGCTGAAGAACGTAGAGACCGCCGCCGTTTTCGAGAAGAGCGAAGTAAAGGTTTGGGAGTGCCGCAACTGCGGGCATATCGTTGTGGGCACCAAGGCCCCGGAGGTTTGCCCTGTTTGCGCCCATCCCCGGAGCTACTTTGAGGTTCACGCAGAGAACTACTAAGAAGCTGTACCAATAGCCGCCGCAAGTATCTCGGCAGCAAATTTTCCGTCTGTTTTTGTCCCAAAAACTTGAAAGCCATAAAGGATTCTGCGCAGCAGACGTGCCCGAAGGGGCGCGAAGCGACCCGTTAGGGCTCGGCGTTTGACAGCCAAACTGCGCCCGCAGGCGCGTCCATAGCGCAACCGCCGCAGGCGGCTCTTAGCGCGGAGGAAAATTTCCTTGCTGATCTGCATGCTTCGGCTAATGGTACAACTTCTAAAAAATAACCTGCCGTCCCCATGTCAAAGGCGATAACCTTCGGCGTGGGGATTTTTGGAAGGAAAGGAACCGTCGTCGTGAAACGCTGCATAAACTGCAAACAGGAGATTATCAACTTTGGGGCGAAGCGGCTGGAGGGATTTTCCATTGATATTCCGCCCAAAACCTTTCGCACAGGCACGGATTTTGTCCTCTGGGACCAGGAGCAGGGAGAGGTGAAGGGGGCGGCCTACCCCTTCTGGGCCGATGGAGAGGACGGGTGCTTTTGGCACTTTACCCTTTTCCGGGGTTTTCAGAAGGGGCAGATTCTCCTGCGCATCGGGGAGGTGTTTACCAGCTATTTAAAGCACCCCTGGGACGTGGCCCTTTGTACCTACAGGACACTGAGCAATGGCAGCTACAGCCGCCTTATGACGATCCCTGCCAAGGCGCAGGTGGCCTCCCCCTGGTTTGCTGTGGAAAATGACAAAGAGAGCCTGCTTCAGGGATTGGAGCGGCTGGGGGACTGGTTTGACCAGCACCGGGAGGAGATAGCCGAAAGCTGCCGCAAGCAGCAGGGCTGGGTGGATAAGGAGCAGGGCCGGAGCCACCGCGTAGCCCGGCTCTACCTCCAGGAGCATTGGCGGGAGGCGGACCAAGCTGCGATTCTGGCCCTCTACCGGGAGGTGGACCGCTTGGCGGAAGCGTATGAGGCCGCAAAAAAGCGGGGGGAGATCCATTTTGGGCAGGAGCACAGCTTTTTCAGCGACTGGTGCGCCGGGAAGCTCCCTGCTCCTTTCAGCCAGTGGGAGGAGGAGCTGACCGCCCTGCTTATGAGCAAGAAGGCCCGTGTTACAAAGGACCCCCTCTATGCCCGAAGTTTTGCGGTGGGCAACCTTCTCTATTTCATCCACGACCTGGAAAAGGATGTTTGCCCGGATATCCTTTTGGCAAAGAAGTGGAAGAGCTGATAAAACGTGAAAAAGCACTGCGCCGTGCCGGAACGAAACCGCCTGGCGCGGTTTTCTTTTTTTAGAAAAAGGCAGGTGGTTTTATCCATAACGCCGGAAGAACCATGTCCGGAAGTTCGTCATATTTGGTACGGGCTCCTCATATAGTGGTGGTGAACCAAATAAGGAGGAGAGGTAGATATGGAACTGAAGTTGACCCGGCAGCCCCTTTTTATAAACGAACCGCTAATCGACCAAAGTGTGGAGCAGCCCATTGAATGCGACGCCCTCCTGCCGGACTACTGTCCGGACATTGTGCGGATTTTGAAATGCTCCATCACCCCCACCCTGGTGGGGCGACGGGCCAGTCCCGGCAAGCTGGAGCTGGAAGGGATGGCGGCAATTACCGTCTACTATGTCTCCACCGGGGAAGGGGTAGCCCGCGGGGAGTACAAGGTGCCCTTTTCCCGCATTGTGGAGATGAAGGGAGACTGTCCCGAACCGGTGCTTTCCCTTTCCGCCAGGGTGGATTATGTCAACTGCCGGGCGGTGAACCAGCGGCGCCTGGATATCCGGGGTGCCCTGATCCTCACGGTAAAAGGGGTGGGAAGCCGGGAGGAGCAGGTGATTGTGGAAGGAGAGGGCATGGGCCTCCAGCTGAAGCGGGAGCAGACCGATGCCGCCCGTCTTTTGGGCCAGTGCCTTCGGGAAACCCGGCTCACCGAGCGGCTGGAGCTGCCCCACGGCAAGCCCCCCATCCAGGCCATTGTCCGGGTGGGCGCCTCATCGCAGGTTACTGAATGCAAGCAGGTGGCGGGGAAAGCGGTGCTTCGGGGAGAGCTGAATCTCCATGTCTTCTATCAGGCGGCGGGCGGCGGCTTTGAGCGGGCGGATTACACCCTGCCCACCAGCGCCATCTGCGAGCTGGAGGGGCTGGGGGAAGGGAGCCTCTGTGATGTGTGGCAGCAGGTGGCCTCGGTCACCGCCGAGCCTGCCCCCACCGAGGACGGGGATTACCGCTCCCTTGCCGTGGAAGCGGTGGTGGAAAGCTGCGCCCGCGGCTGGCTTCCCTGCACCGCCCGGTACTGCTCCGACTGCTACTCCACCAAGAACCAGTGCACCTTCCGCACCCGGACCGTCACCCTTACCCGAATTTGCCGGACGGTACAGGAGACCGTTTCCTGCCAGGAGACCATCCCCCTGCCGGAGAATGTGGAGGAGGTGGTGGAGCTGTGGTGCGAGGCGGCCACCGTCTCTCCCCGGATGGAAAGCGGCGGCCCGGTGGCGGAGGGGAAGCTCACCATCTCCATGCTGGCTAAAATGGAGGATGGGCAGCTTTACTACTTCGATAAAGTGTTGGAGGTGAACCACAAGTTCCCCTGCGAAGTAGAGGGAGCGGCACTGGAGGCGCGCATCAGCTGCCAAAGCTGCACCTGGAGCGCTTCCGGAAACGACGCCTTGGAGCTGCGCTGCCAGCTGGAGCTGACCGGGAGCCTGTCCTGCCCGGTGCGGGCGGTGCTTCTGGAGGACATCGAAGTGGACGAGAAGAAGCCCAAGGAGGACGCTGCTGCCCCTGGCCTGTACCTTTACCTGGCCGATTCGGGGGAGACCCTTTGGGACATCGCCAAACGATACAACACAAATATCGACAAGATCACCGAGGAGAACCCGGAGGAGGACGAAGACCGGCAGCGGCGGATACTGCTAATTCCGGTAGTTTCTTGAGGGGGAGAGGAGATTGGCTGCATTGGAAAAGACCACATTATACCAGGACATCGCAAAGCGCACCGACGGGGACATTTACGTAGGCGTGGTGGGGCCGGTGCGCACCGGAAAATCCACCTTTATCAAGCGGTTTATGGAGACCCTGGTGCTGCCCAACATCGAAAGCGAGGCCCGGCGGGAGCGGGCTACCGACGAGCTGCCGCAATCCGCTGCCGGCAAAACCATCATGACCACCGAACCGAAGTTCATCCCGGAGGAGGCGGTGAAGATCTCGGTGGATCAGACCGCTTCCTTCCAGGTTCGGCTTATCGACTGCGTGGGATATATCGTCCCCAGCGCTTTGGGGTACATCGAAAACGAGCAGCCGCGGATGGTGATGACCCCCTGGTTTGACCGGGAGATTCCCTTTAACATGGCGGCGGAGATTGGCACCAAAAAGGTCATCACCGAACACAGCACCATCGGCCTGGTGGTTACCACCGATGGCTCCATCAGCGATATCCCGCGGGCCGAGTACGAGGAGGCGGAGGGCCGGGTGATTGGGGAGCTCCAGGAGATTGGCAAGCCCTTTGTCATCCTCCTCAACTGCACCCAGCCAAGGACTCCCCGCAGCCGGGAGCTGCGCCAGGAGATGGAAGAAAAATACCAGGTGCCGGTGGTGGCGGTCAACTGCCTGGAGCTGGACGAGGACGACATCCGGGAGATTCTGACCCGCATCCTCTATCAGTTCCCCGTCAAGGAGGTGGCCCTGGAGCTGCCCGGCTGGATTATGAACCTGCAAAGGGACCATTGGCTCCAAAAGTCCATTTACCAGCAGGCCCGCCTCTGTGGGGAGACTTTGGATCGCATCGCCGGGGCAAAGGAGGCTCTCGCCGCGCTTGCCGAATGCGAAAACATCCAGGACGCCCGCATCGCCTCCATTGACCTGGGCTCCGGCAGCCTGCGGTGCCGTCTGGAGATTCCCGGAGGGCTCTTCTACCGCATTTTGGGGGAGGCCACCGGCCTTCAGATTGACGGGGAAGAGGGACTGCTGCCCTGTATGATTGAGCTTGCTGCCATTAAGCGCAAGTACGATAAAATCAGCGGCGCCCTGGAGGAGGTGGCGGCCACCGGCTACGGCATCGTTATGCCCAGCCTGGAGGAGCTGACCCTGGAGGAGCCGGAGATTATGAAGCAGGGGGGGCGGTACGGTGTGCGCCTGAAGGCAAGCGCCCCCAGCATCCATATGATGCAGGCGAACATCACCACAGAGGTGGCCCCTATTGTGGGGAGCGAGCGCCAGAGCGAGGAGCTGGTCCACTACCTCCTCCAGGAGTTCGAGGAGAACCCGGCGAAGATTTGGGAATCCAACATCTTCGGCAAATCCCTCCACGAGCTGGTGAACGAGGGGCTCCACAACAAGCTGTACCGGATGCCCAGCGACGCCCGGATGAAGATGCAGGAAACCACCGAGCGAATCATCAACGAGGGCTGCTCCGGCCTCATTTGCATCATTCTGTAGGAAAAAGCAGGCTCCCGCTCATCCCGGAAAGGGAGGGCGGGAGCTTTTCTGTGCTGCCGAAAACAAATCGCTATCGGGCCGCCGTCCCCAGAAAGGCTGCCGTCTCCGGGTTTTGGGGCCGGGTGAAGATTTGGGTGGGCGGCCCTTCCTCGGCGATGGTCCCGTCCTTCATAAACAGCACACGGGTGGCGGCGTCCCTGGCAAAGGACATCTCGTGGGTCACCACCAGCATGGTCATGTGCTCCTGTGCCAGCTGCCGCATAATGGACAGCACCTCCCCGGTAAGCTGGGGGTCCAAAGCGGAGGTAGGCTCATCAAAGAGCATAAGCTCCGGGCTTTTCATCAGCGCCCGCGCAATGGCTACCCGCTGCTTTTGCCCGCCGGAGAGCTTGGAGGGGTAGACGTCCGCTTTGTCCCAAAGGCCCACCTTTTCCAGCAGCCGGCGGCATTTTTCCTCCCCGTCGGTGGCGCCGGGGGTGGTCATCCGGTAGGGCTCGATGAGGTTCTGCCGCACTGTCATATGGGGGAAGAGGTTGAAGCTCTGGAACACCATCCCCATCCGGCCGCTTAAAGCCCTGCGGCGGCGGGGGACGGGGTACTGCCCATTGGTGATGAAGGGCTCTCCGCCGATGGTCACGGTTCCCTCATCCACCGTTTCCAGGTCGATGAGACACCGCAGCAGGGTGGATTTGCCGGAGCCGGAGGGGCCGATAATCGCAATAACATCCCCCCGCTCCACTGTGAAGGACACCCCCCGCAGGACAGGGAGGGTGTCAAAGGATTTTTTAAGCTGGCGCACCTCTAAAAATGCCATCGTCGAAAGCCCCCCGTCCTATCAATAATCAAAGCGTTTTTCCGCCGCCTTCAAAAGCCAGGTGATAGCCAGGTTCATCACCAGGTAGATGATGCCCGCCACCACAAAGGGAAAGGTTTTGCCGGTGGAGCTGACAGCAGATTTGGCAAATTGCAGCACCTCCGGCACCGCCAGGGTGAACATGAGAGAGGTGTCCTTCACCAGGGTGATGGTCTCGTTGGAGATGGAGGGCATCGCCACCCGGAGCATCTGGGGGAACACCACGCGGGTGATGGTCTGCCACCGGGTGAGCCCCAGAACCTTGGCCGCCTCGTACTGTCCCGCCTCCACCGCCAACAGTCCCCCCCGGAAGATTTCTGCAAAGTAGGCGGCGTAGTTGAGGACGAAGCCCCAAATGGTGGCAGTAAAGCGCCCCATGGTGCTGAAATAGTTCCCCACACCGGGGAGATAGGGGAGACCGAAGTAGATAAACAGCAGCTGGAGCACCAGGGGGGTGCTGCGCATCAGGTAGACAAAGACCTTGGCAAGCCACCGCAAAGGGGTTATACCGCTGCGCAGCAGAAGGGTGATGAGAAAGCCCAGGGGGAGAGAGGCCAGAATGGTGATAAAGAAGAGCTTTAAGGTGGTCCCCAGCCCGGCCCCTACCCGCAGAAAGGTGCTGGCAATATAAGCGAAATCCATAGCGGAATCACCCTGGGTACTGGAAGACGATGCGGTCCTCGCCAAACCACTTCTGGCTAATCTGGGCAGCGGTGCCGTCCTTCACCAGCTCATCCAGGGCGCCCAGGACCAAAGCGGCCAGCTCTTGGTTCTCCTTTTGGAAGGCGATGCCGTATTCCTCATCCGCCAGCTGTTCCGCCAGCACTTCCAGCTTGCCCTCGCCGTTTTCTGCAATGTAATAGTCCCCAAAGACCTTATCAATCACCACTGCATCGATGCGGCCGATTTTCAGGTCGCTAAAGAGAGAAATATTCTCCGGCGCCTTAATTAGCTCCTTTTCTGTGCCGGCAGCAGCGCAGGCGGTATAGGCCTCTTCCGCCGAGGAGCCCTCCTGAAGGGCGACCGTCTTGCCCCCAAGGTCTGCCAGGGTTTTGATACCAGAATCCTTCCGAACCACAATAACCTGGGCGTTGGTGATATAAGCGGGGGACATGAGCATGGCTTCTTTCCGGGCGTCGGTGATGGTGAGGCCGTTCCAAAGGACATCCACCTTGCCGCCGTTCAGCTCAAATTCCTTGCTGCTCCAGTTGATGGGGGTGGGGACCGCCTCAATGCCCAGCTTGTCGCAGACCGCCTTGGCCAGGTCGATATCGAAGCCCACCAGCTCGTTTTTCTCATCCCGGAACCCCATAGGCGGGAACTGATCGTCCAGACCAATTACCAGCCTGGTGATCGTGGGGGAGGAGTCTTCCGGGGCAGGGGATGCGGGGCTGCTGCTTCCCGGAACAGGTTGAGAAGGGGCCGCTCCGCAGGCGGCGGTGAGGGAAAGGGCGAGAAGAAGGGAAATAATCGCAAAGGTTCGTTTCATAATAATACCTCCATGTACCATGCGCAAAAATCCAGTTCCGAAACAGGGAGCGGTTGCATCCCGGTTTCTCCGGTAACCTTATGGAAGTATTATATACTTTACTATGCTACTACGCTACTGTAGTAATTTAGTAAAAATCCGCATTATAGCAAAACAGCTCTCGAATACTTCTGAATTCGGCCTGATTCGCAATAATACGGATTTTTTTAGGTTAATTACAGACGTTCCGCCGCCTCCAGTTCCAGCAGAAGGTCCAGCAGCTGCCCAGGGCGCTCCAGACGAAAAAGGGTGTCCACCTCCGCAGGGTAGCGGCCCCAGCAGGCCAGCGCCCCGGCCACCCCGGCAGCCTGGGCGCAGAGCATATCTCCGGGACTGTCGCCGACAAAGAGCACCTCATCCGGCTTGGCTCCGGTGGTTTTCATGTAGTAGAGGAGGGGGGCCGGGTGGGGCTTATGTTCCACGGTATCTTCCAGCAGCACCACTGTGCCAAAGCAGTCCCCCAGCCCCAGGGGGAGAAAAACCATCTGGTATTCCCGCCGGCTTTCAGAGGAGGCGATGCCCAGCACATACCCCCGCAGCAGCAGCGCCTCTACCAGCTGGGGAATGCCATCAAAAAGGCAGACCTGCCCCAGCTTTTCCATACACTTCCTCTCCCAAACCTGGTGGGCGGCTGGTATGTCCTTGAAGCCCAGGACCCGCAGGGCGGCATCGGTGGGCATTCCGAAGGTGTAATGCAGCTCTGCAATGCTGGGAGAGCTGCCTAAAAATTGGTCCATCGTCTCCTGAAGGGCCAGGAGAAAGGCGGCCTCGGTATCCAAGAGGGTGCCATCAAGATCAAAAACCACATGGCCGATGGGCATGGTTCATCCCCCTTTCTGCCAAAGTATGGCAATTCACTATAGAACAGTATACCACAAATTTGGCAAAAAACCTTTAATTTTTATTAAATTGTTGGAAAAAATAAATTTGTTTTTATCTTGGGCCTGTTTTGGCGCTTCGGGTGAGAGAGCCCGCCCAGGGGAGAGGGAGGTGAGGAGTTTATGAAGGGATTCAGAAGGGTGCTGGGGACCTGTCTCAGCTGCTTAACGGCGGTGTCGGTTTCCCTCTCCTGTTTTTACGGGGGCAACGCGGTCTATGTGAGCATCCAGGCCCGCCAGGCCCAGCGCCAGGAGCAGGAGCTGGGGCGCATCTATCGGGAGTCCTCCGGCGGCAGCACGGTGCAGGGAATCGACCCCCGGCTGGAGCCGCTCCGCGCCATCAACAGGGACCTGGTGGGATGGCTGGAACTGGGGGGAGAAAAGGGCTTTGCCGCCCCGGTGGTCCAGCGGGATAACCAATATTACCTGAAGCACGATTTCTACGGCAGGGAGGACCGCCATGGTTCGGTGTTTCTGGATTACCGCTGTTCTATTTCCCCCAGGGGGGAGAATCTTATTCTCTACGGTCACAACATGGACGATGGGGCCTGGTTTCATTATCTGGTAAACTACCTGGACCCGGCTTTTGTGGCGGCAGACCCGGTGGTGAACTTTAACACCCTCTATGAGGAGGGACAATATGTTGTGTTTGGCGTGTTTGTGGCGGCGACGCTTCCCCAGCACGGGGATGACTTCGATTACCACAACCAGGTTTCCTTTCAAACCATGGAGGAAAAACAGGCTTACCTGGACCGCATTGCCAAGCGCACCCTGCTGCGCACCGGGGTGGAGGTCACCCCAAGGGATGAGCTGCTGACCCTCTCCACCTGCCTTTACGATTTTGCCGGGGAGCGCCTGGTGGTAGCGGCCCGGCGCCTGCGCCAGGGGGAAGCGCCGGAAAACTTTGGAGCGCTGGAGGTGGTCCGTACCCCCAACCCGGAAATGCCGAAGGTCTGGCTGGAGCTTTACACCTGACAATCGCCGGCCCTTGTGTTTTTGCTGCCTGGACACAGAAAAAGGAGGTTGTTTTGAAGAACCGCAGTCTTTTCTCTTGCCAAGGGGAGGAAAAAGGGGTATGATGTAGGAGAAAAAAGGGAAGGGGGGAGCAAAGTGGGACTCCACGACGGACACCGGAGCCGGATGAAGGCGGAATTCCTGAAGGGCGGCCTGGACCACATGCCGCCGCATCGGGTGATGGAGCTGCTGCTTTTCTACTCCATTCCACAGGGGGACACCAACGAGCTGGCCCACCGGCTGGTGGAGCATTTCGGCTCCCTTTCCGGGGTGCTGGACGCACCCTACGAAGAGCTGATGAAGGTGAAGGGCGTGGGGACCCACACAGCCGTTCTCATCCAGCTTATTAGCAGCTTGGCCCGGCGGTACTATATGGAGAAGGCGGACCTGGCCCCGCTGCAAGACCCGATGCACGCCATTGGGGAGCAGATGAAGGCCCGGTATGTGGGGCGGACAGAAGAGCGGCTGATGCTGGTTTGCCTGGATAATAAGCTAAAGACCCTTTTCTTCGATACCGTGAAGACCGGGGCGGCGGATTCGGTGCAGGTCCAGTTCCGGGAGCTGGCGAAGATTACCCTGGGATGCAACGCCACCAACGTGATTTTGGGGCACAATCACCCCAACGGGCTGGCCCTGCCCTCCCGCGCGGACCGGGAGTCCACCAAGGAGCTGTTCCGTATGTTCCGGGAGATCGGCGTCAGCCTGCTGGACCATATTGTGGTGGCGGGGGATGATTATGTCTCCATGGCGGAAACCGGTCTTTTTTCAGAGTTTTAGAAGGTACATAAAACAGGAGCGGCCTGGCTGAGAAAATTTTCCGGCACAGGCTGTTCTTTTTTCTTTTGCATCTTGCGAAACGAGAGAAAATAGGGTATAATAGCCAGAGTTAGATTCGAACATATGTACACGCGCGTTTGGAAAAAGGAGGCGGACAGATTGCTGGATACCTTTCAGTTGGTTTCACCCTTCCAGCCCACCGGGGACCAGCCCCAGGCCATTGATTCCCTGGTGCAAAGTGTCCAGGCCGGGAACCGGGAACAGATCCTGAAAGGGGTCACCGGATCGGGCAAGACCTTCACCATGGCGAATATCATCCAGCGGCTGAACCGCCCCACCCTCATCCTGGCCCACAACAAAACCCTGGCGGCCCAGCTCTGCTCCGAGTTCAAGGAGTTCTTCCCCCATAACGCGGTGGAATATTTTGTCTCCTATTACGACTACTACCAGCCGGAGGCCTACATCGCCTCCACCGATACCTATATTGAAAAGGACAGCGCCATCAACGACGAGATTGAGCGTCTGCGCCACTCCGCCACCTCCGCCCTGTCGGAGCGGCGGGATGTTATCATTGTAGCCAGCGTCTCCTGTATCTACACCCTGGGGGACCCCATCGACTATAAGAACATGGTTATCTCCCTGCGCAAGGGGATGCAGAAGGAGCGGGACCAGTTTATCCGCAAGCTGGTGGAGCTGCAATACGAGCGCAACGACATGAATTTCGTCCGCAATAAATTCCGAGTCCGGGGGGATGTGGTGGAGGTATACCCAGCCTACTCTGCCGATTCCGCCTACCGGGTGGAATTCTTTGGGGACGAGGTGGACCGTATCGCGGAGATAAACACCGTCACCGGCGAGGTGAAGAATTTCATCAGCCACCTGGCTATCTACCCCGCCTCCCACTACATCGTTCCCAGGGAGCGTATCCTGGAGGCGGTGCAGGAGATTCGCCAGGAGTGCGACCAGCGGGTGGAGTGGTTCCGCCAGGAGGGAAAGCTCATCGAGGCACAGCGCATCGCCGAGCGCACCAATTACGATATGGAAATGCTCTTGGAGATTGGCTTCTGCAAGGGGATTGAAAACTATTCCCGCGTGCTGGCGGGGCGGGAGCCGGGGAGCACCCCCTGCACCCTGATGGACTACTTCCCGGATGACTTTTTGATGTTTATTGATGAATCCCACGTCACGCTGCCCCAGGTGCGGGGGATGTTCGGCGGGGACCGCTCCCGGAAGGAAAATCTCATTCAATTTGGGTTCCGGCTGCCCTCCGCTCTGGATAACCGGCCCCTGAATTTCGATGAGTTTAATGGCAAAATAAACCAAGTGCTTTATGTCAGCGCCACCCCCGGCCCCCTGGAGCGGCAGAACGGCGCCCCGGTGGTGGAGCAGATCATCCGGCCCACCGGCCTTTTGGACCCGGAGATTGTGGTGCGCCCGGTGGAGGGGCAGATTGACGACCTTATCAGCGAATGCAACGCCCGCTCCGCCAAGGGGGAGCGGGTTCTGGTGACCACCCTTACCAAAAAGATGGCGGAGGACCTCACCGACTATATGGGAAAAACAGGCATCAAGGTGCGGTATATGCACCACGATGTGGACACCATCCAGCGGATGGAGCTGATACGGGACCTGCGCCGGGGGGAGTTCGACGTCCTCGTCGGCATCAACCTTCTGCGGGAGGGTTTGGATATTCCGGAGGTCTCCCTGGTGGCGATTTTGGACGCCGATAAGGAAGGCTTTTTGCGCAGCGAGACCAGCCTGGTCCAGACCATCGGCCGGGCCGCCCGTAATGTGGAGGGGAAGGTCATCATGTACGCCGATTCGGTGACCGATTCCATGGAGCGGGCCATCAGCGAAACCTACCGCCGCCGGGGCATCCAGCAGAAGTACAATGAGGAGCACGGCATCACCCCCCAAAGCATCAAAAAGGAGATACGGGAGATTCTGGAAATCTCCACGGGGGAGACGGTGGACCGGAAGCTGAAAAAGAAGATGAACCCCAGGGAGCGGGAGGCGATGATTGCAAAGTTCACCGCCGAGATGCGGGACGCCGCCAAAATTCTGGAATTCGAACACGCCGCCTATCTTCGGGACAAGATTCAGAAGCTGCGGGACGAAGCGTGACGGGAACGGGAAAGAGAGAGGGAGGAAACAAATTTGGCAACCGATCAAATCATCATCAAGGGCGCACGGGAAAACAACCTGAAAAATGTGGACCTGAGCATCCCGCGGGACAAGCTCATCGTCTTCACCGGCCTTTCCGGCTCCGGTAAAACGTCTCTTGCCTTCGATACTATCTATGCCGACGGCCAGCGGCGGTATGTGGAAAGCCTCTCCTCCTACGCCCGAATGTTTTTGGGGCAGATGGACAAGCCGGATGTGGATTCCATCGAAGGGCTTTCCCCGGCCATCTCCATCGACCAAAAGACCACCTCCAAAAACCCCCGCTCCACCGTGGGGACGGTGACGGAGATTTACGACTATCTGCGCCTTCTGTACGCCCGCATCGGCACCCCCCACTGCCCTGTCTGCGGCCGGGAAATCACCCAGCAGACGGTGGACCAGATTGTGGACAAGGTGATGGCGCTACGGTCGGGCACCCGCATCCAGGTGATGGCCCCCACCATCCGCCGCCGCAAGGGGGAGCACCAGAAGGAGTTTGAAGCCGCCCGCCGCTCCGGTTACGTCCGGGTGCGGGTGGATGGGAACCTCTACGACCTCACCGAGACCATCCAGCTGGATAAGAACAAAAAACACACCATCGAGATTGTGGTGGACCGGCTGGTGATTAAGCCGGAGATCCGCTCCCGCCTCACCGATTCCATCGAAACCGCCTCCTCCCTCACCGGTGGCCTTGCCCTGGTGGATGTCATTGACGGGGAAGAAATTCTTTTTTCCCAGAACTACTCCTGCCCGGACCACGATATCTCCATTGAGGAGCTGGCCCCCAGCATGTTCTCCTTCAACAACCCCCACGGGGCCTGCGAGAAGTGCACCGGCCTGGGGACCTTCCAGCGGGTGGACCCGGACCTGGTGGTGGGGAACCGGGATTTAACTCTGGCCCAGGGGGCCATTAAGGCCTCCGGCTGGAGCTACCAGGACGGGGGCATCGCCCGGATGTACTTTGACGGCCTTTCACGCCATTTCGGCATCCCCCTGGATGTGCCGGTGAAGGACTTGCCCCAGGCCCAATTGGATATCATCCTTTACGGCACCCGGGGGGAAAAGTTCCGGATGGAGCGGGAAACCGGCACCATGACCGGCAGCTACTACACCGACTTTGAGGGCATCATCAACAACCTGGAGCGCCGCTTCAAGGAGACCAGCAGCGAATACATGCGCTTTGAGCTGCAAAGCTATATGACGGCGGTGGAATGCCCCGCCTGCCACGGCGACCGGCTGAAAAAGACCATCCTGGCGGTGACAGTGGGGGAGAAGAACATCGCGGATTTCTGCAAAATGTCGGTGAAGCAGGCCCTCCGCTTTGTGGAGGAATTGACCCTTACCCGCCAGCAGGAGCTTATCGCCGGCCAGATACTGAAGGAGATTCGCTCCCGCTTGGGCTTTTTGGTCAATGTGGGACTGGGCTACCTCACCCTGTCCCGCTCCGCCAGCACCCTTTCCGGCGGGGAGAGCCAGCGGATACGCCTGGCTACGCAGATCGGCTCCAGTCTGATGGGGGTGCTGTATATCCTGGATGAGCCCAGCATCGGCCTCCACCAGCGGGATAACGACCGTCTCATCGCCACCCTTAAGCGGCTGCGGGACCAGGGGAATACCGTCATTGTGGTGGAGCACGACGAGGACACCATGCGGGCCTCCGATTATATTGTAGATGTGGGGCCGGGGGCGGGGGTCCACGGGGGGAACATCGTCTTTTCCGGGCCGCCGGATAGGATTACCGCCTGCAAGGAATCGGTGACGGGGCAGTTTCTCAGCGGGGCCCGGCAGGGGCCGGTGCCGGAGGCCCGCCGGCCGGGAAACGGCCGCTTCCTCCAGGTGTTGGGGGCCACCGAGCACAACCTGAAGGGGATTGATGTCGCCTTCCCCCTGGGCACCTTCATCGCCGTCACCGGGGTCTCCGGCTCCGGCAAAAGCAGCCTGGTGAACGAGATTTTGTATAAGAGCCTTTCCGCCTCCCTAAACCGCAGCCGGGCCCGCTCCGGGGCCCACCGGGAGATACAGGGGGTGGAGCATCTGGACAAGGTCATCAGCATCGACCAGTCCCCCATCGGCCGCACCCCCCGCTCCAATCCCGCCACCTATACCGGCACCTTTACCGATATCCGGGAGGTGTTCGCTTCCACCAATGACGCAAAAATGCGGGGATACAAGAGCAACCGCTTTTCCTTCAACGTCAAGGGGGGACGGTGCGAGGCCTGCGAGGGGGACGGCATCATCAAGATTGAGATGCACTTTCTGCCCGATGTCTTCGTCCCCTGCGAGGTCTGCAAGGGCCGGCGGTACAACCGGGAGACCCTGGAGGTGCACTATAAGGGGAAGACCATCTACGATGTACTGGAGATGACAGTGGAAGAGGGACTTGCCTTCTTTGAAAATCTCCCCAAAATCAAGCGGAAGCTCCAGACCCTTTACGACGTGGGGCTGGGTTACCTGAAAATCGGCCAGCCCGCCACCACCCTTTCCGGCGGCGAGGCCCAGCGGGTGAAGCTGGCCACCGAGCTTTCTAAGCGCCCCACCGGCAAGACGGTGTACATCCTGGATGAGCCCACCACCGGCCTCCACGCCGCCGATGTGCAGAAGCTCATCGAGGTGCTGCAAAAATTTGTGGACGCCGGTAATACCGTCATCGTCATTGAGCATAATATGGATGTGATAAAGACCGCCGACCATATCATCGACCTGGGGCCAGAGGGCGGGGACAAGGGCGGCACGGTGGTCTGCTGCGGCACACCGGAGGAGGTGGCGGCCTGCAAGGCCTCCTACACCGGCCAGTATCTGCAGAAATATCTGGGGTAAAAAAGGATTGACAAAAATATACCTTGGTGGTATACTTTCTGTGCAGAATGATTCAGTAGGAACGAAAGGAGAATAAAAAATGGCAAAGTATGTTTGCACCGTATGTGGGTTTGTTTATGACGAGGCGGAGGGTCATCCCGACAGCGGCGTTGCCCCCGGCACCAAGTGGGAGGACGTTCCGGAGAATTTCACCTGCCCCCTTTGCGGCGTAGGGAAGGACATGTTTGAAGCGGAATAAAATCATCAGGAAAAATGAAAACGCCGTCCGGGGCTGGATAAGGCCCTTGGGCGGCGTTTCCAGAGAATACAGGACCAACGACAGAAAGGGAGTATTTTTTCATGAAGCGGATTAAGGAAGGGATTTACGAGGTAGGCGCCCTGAACCCCGCCATGCGGGTGTTCGATATTGTAATGACCACCGATTACGGCACCTCCTACAATTCCTATCTGGTTAAAGGGCAGGAGAAAACCGCCCTTATCGACGTCTGCCACAGGAGCTTTTTTGAGCCATACCTCCAGAACATCCGGGAGGTTTGCGACCCCAAGAGTATCGACTATATTGTCCTGAACCACAACGAGCCGGACCACACCGGAGCGCTGGCGGAGCTGCTGGCAGAGCTGGGGGATGTGACCATCTACACCTCCCAGGCGGGCTCCATCTATATTAAGAACATCACCAACCGCCAGGACCTTTCCATCCATGTGGTGAAGGACGGGGAGACCCTGGACCTTGGGGGAAAAACGCTGAAGTTTATTTCCGCCCCCTTCCTTCACTGGCCGGATTCCATCTTCACCTACCTGCCGGAGGACAAGGTGGTCTTCACCTGCGATTTCCTGGGGGCCCATTATGCCGAGCCCTACACCTTCGATTACAACATGGCCTATCCGGAAAAGTACGAAAAGGCCCTTCATAACTACTACGACGCCATCTTCGGCCCCTTCCAGAAGTACGTTCAGGCGGGGCTCCAGAAGCTGGACGCCCTGGACTTCGATATGGTGCTGCCCAGCCACGGCCCGGTGCTTACCACCGATACCATGCTGGAAACGGCCATCGCCCGGTACCGCGGCTGGAGCGCCCCGGTCCAGCGGGAGGAGAAGCTGGCGGTGGTCTTCTATACCAGCGCCTACGGCAACACCAAGAGGCTGGCGGTGGAGGTGATGCACGGCATCCGTGAAAGCGGCAAGAAGGTGGAGGTCCGCTTCTGCGATATTATTGAACACCCCATGGAGGAGATGCGCCAGCTCCTCAACGAGTGCGACGCCTTTGCCATCGGTACCCCCACCATCAACCGGGATGCGGTGCCCCCGGTGTGGGAGCTGCTGGCGGGGATGGACGCCGTCAACAGCCCGAAGCGCCCCTGCGCCGTCTTTGGCTCCTTTGGCTGGAGCGGGGAGGGGTGCCCCAATGTGGCAGCCCGCCTCCAATCCCTCAAATGCGCCCTGGTGGAGGAGCCGCTGCGGGCCACCTTTGTCCCCACCCAGGAGGATCTGGAGAAGGCGAAGGCCCTGGGCGCGGCCCTGGGCGCGGCGCTCTAAGAGCCTATTCAAGATCACCTGGCGCACCGTCTAAACGGGTCTTTTTCCGCCCAAGCTGCGTCAAAAGTGCTCGAAATACACCAAGTATTTCTCCGCTTTTTTCCTTGTTGGACGAAAAAATTCCCGTCCATCCGGCACATCCGGAGATTCTGAATAGGCTCTAAAAGCCTGTTCAAAATCTTCCATAAATCAAAGAATTACCCCTGTCCTGCCGGAGCCTCCGGTGGACGGGGGTCCTTTTTGTGCGGCATCCCTCCCTTGGGGCAGGGGAGCAGCCAGCAAAGGAAAAGAAAGGAAAAATCAGTGTTTTTGCCCTACAGGGGAAAAATCCCGCCCCCGGAACGCACATTTTTGTAAAAAAGACGGGGAAAGATGAGTTTACACCTTGCATCCCCATGGACACATATGGTAGAATAGCTTGGATAGAGTTACATCATTTAGTAGGAGGTAACATTTTTATGATTTCTGCTGGCGAATTTAGAAACGGCGCCACCTTTGATATGGATGGCAACGTATATTCCATCATCGAGTTTCAGCACGTCAAGCCCGGCAAGGGTGCGGCCTTTGTCCGCACCAAGATCCGCAACGTGATCACCGGCGCCGTGACCGAGCGGACCTTCAGCCCCACCGAGAAATACCCGGTGGCGATGATTGAGCGCAAGGATATGGAATACCTGTACAACGACGGGGATCTCTACTACTTCATGGACAGCGAGACCTATGAGAACCTGCCCATCAACGCCTCGGTGCTGGGGGATAACTTCAAGTTTGTAAAGGAAAACACCGTGGTGAAGGTCCTCTCCTACAAGGGCTCTGTCTTTGGGGTGGAGCCTCCCAACTTCATGGAGCTTACCGTGACCAAAACCGACCCTGGCTTTGCCGGCAACACCGCCACCAACGCCACCAAGCCTGCCACCCTGGAGACCGGGGCGGAGATCAAGGTGCCTCTCTTCGTCAACGAAGGGGACCGCATCCGGGTGGACACCCGCACCGGCGAGTATATGGAGCGGGCGTAAGGAAAAGAAAAAGAGAGAAGAAAGCAAAAGGAGGATGCCAAACGTGATGACCATTACCGAAAAAGTGGCCTACCTTCGGGGACTGGCCGAAGGGATGAAGCTGGACAGCTCCACCAACGAGGGGAAGCTGACCCTGGCGATTATTGATACACTGGACGATATCGCCCTTACCGTTTCCGACCTGGAGGACACAGTGGCGGAGCTTTCCGCCCAGGTGGACGAGATTGACGACGACCTGGGGGAGCTGGAGGACGAGGTCTACAGCGACGGCTGCGACGATGAGGATGAGGACTTTGACGACACCCTCTACGAAGTGGAGTGCCCCAGCTGCGGGGACATCATCTGCCTGGACGAGGAGATGCTGGACGAGGGGGAGATTGACTGCCCCAACTGCGGCGAAAAGCTGGAGTTCGACTTTGAGGATGGGGACTGCGACTGCGGCCATCATCACGAGGACTAATCTGGGCGGCACAGGCTTCTGAACCGCTAAAAAGTACAGCCAACAAGAGGGCGGCCGCATAGCGATATACGGCCGCCCGGCGACTGTCTTTTCCAGAGAGTGCAGCGAAATGACATGAGACAAGCCCGATGGGGCATTTAATTGGGAGTGTGAGGCAGTGACCGGAAAAAAGACCGGCCCGGCGTGGGAAGCAGCCCTGATGGGGATGCTCTTTGCCATGGCAATGGCTCTCAGCTTTGCGGAATCCATGCTGCCGGTGCTGCCAATGCTGCCGCCGGGCTTTAAGCTGGGGCTTTCCAATATCATCACCATGTACGCCCTGTTTATGCTGGGGACCAGAAAGGGCTTTACCATCGCGGTGATGAAGTCCTTCTTTGTCCTGCTTACAAGGGCCCCTATGGCGGCCTTTATGAGCCTTTGCGGCGGGCTGCTCTCGGTGGCCTGTATGGCCCTTTGCGCCAGGATAAAGCCTATCCAGAGGGACTACCTGCTCCTTAGCGTCATCGGGGCGCTGGCCCATAACTTTGGGCAGCTGCTGGCCTCGGTGGCCTACACCAGCACCGTTATGTTCTACTATTTGCCGGTCCTTGTTGTTTCCGGGGTAATCATGGGGGTCATCACCGGGGTGGTTCTCCGGGTGGTGGTGCCCCATATCAATAAATTGCGGCTGCCCTGATTATTCGGGCCGCCGCCAGCGACTAGAGATTTGGAGGGATGTGCAAGTGCCATCATTATTCAGCAAAGCGTTAAATGGTGTCAGTGTTAAGCACTGCAAGAACACCGCCAACAGCGCCGCTGTCAGGATGCCTGTGCCGGACAAAGTTGTGATCCCCATGATCCAGCACATGGGCGCCCCCTGTGAGCCCCTGGTGAAGGTAAAGGATACCGTGACCGTGGGGCAGCTGCTGGGGGACACCGACGCGTTCCTGTCCGCACCGATCCATTCCAGCGTTTCCGGCACCGTCACCGCCATCGAGGAGTTTATCACCCCCGGCGGCGACAAGTGCAAAAGCGTCGTCATTACCACCGATAAGCTCCAGACCCCCTGCCCCGACCTGGCCCCGCCGGTTGTAAACAGCCGGGAGGACCTTATCAAGGCGGTCCGGGCTTGCGGCCTGGTGGGCCTTGGCGGCGCAGGGTTCCCCACCCACATCAAGCTGAACCCCAAGAACCTGGCGGATGTGGATACCCTGGTGATCAACGGGGCGGAGTGCGAGCCCTTCATCACCTGCGATATGCGCCTGATGCTGGAAAGAACCGCCAGCATTGTGGACGGCATCAAGGTTGTGATGAAGTATTTGGAGCTTACCTCCTGTGTCATCGGCATTGAAAGCAACAAGCCGGAGGCCATTGCCGCCATGACGGAGGCAGTCTCCGGTATGGAGAATGTCCGCGTCCTCACCATGAAGGCCCTCTACCCCAGAGGAGCGGAAAAGGTCATCATCTACGAGGCCACCGGCCGGGTGGTGGAGGAAGGGAAGCTCCCTGCCGACGCCGGGGTTATCGCCATGAATGTGGCCACCATCAGCAAGCTGGCGGATTATCTGAAGACCGGCATGCCTTTGGTGGAAAAGATGCTCACGGTGGATGGCGGCGCTGTGGCCGAGCCCAAGAACATCATCGCCCCCATCGGCACCGCCATCAAGGATATGATTGCCTTCTGCGGCGGCTACAAGTCGGAGCCCAAAAAGCTCCTCATGGGCGGCCCCATGATGGGCATCAGCGTCTACAGCGACGACTTCCCTCTGCTGAAGAACAACAACGCCATTCTGGCCTTCGACGAGACGCAGTGCCGCCCGGTGAAGGAATCCGCCTGCATCCGCTGCGGCCGGTGCCTGCGGGCCTGCCCCTTCGACCTGGCCCCTGCCGCCATGGATAAGGCCTACCATATGGGGAACGTGGATAAGCTCCGGGAGCTGAAGGTAAATCTCTGTATGGAGTGCGGCTGCTGCTCCTATGTCTGTCCCGCGCACCGGGAGCTGGCCATGTACAACAAGCTGGGCAAGCGTCTGCTCAGAGAAGCGAAGTAGGGGGTGTGAAGAATTGTCTAATCTAAAAGTCATTGCCCCTGCTCCCCACTTCCGGAGCGGGGAAAACACCAGCTCTATCATGCTCAGCGTGGTGGCGGCCCTCATCCCTGCGGTGGTAATCTCCTTCCTGGTCTTTGGTCCCCGCGCCCTCCTGCTGGAGGCGGTTTGCGTGGTGGCCTCGGTTTTCTTCGAGTACCTCTTCCGGGTGCTTATGTGCGGCCGGGATAACACCATTTGGGATTGCAGCGCCATCGTCACCGGGCTGCTGCTGGCCTTTAACCTGCCGGTGGGCATCCCTTTGTGGATGGCGGTGCTGGGCTGCGCTGTAGCTATTATCGTCACCAAACAGCTCTTTGGCGGCATCGGCCAGAACTTTGCCAACCCCGCCATTGTGGGGCGCATCTTCCTGCTGGTCTCCTTTGGCGGCCGCATGACCACCTGGGCGGCCCCCAACGGCTACTTTGGCGTAGACGCCGTTTCCGGCGCCACCCCGCTGGCCATCCTTAAAAACCCGGAGCTGGGCCTCAAGCCTCTTCCCGATATGCTGAACATGCTCCTGGGCATCCGGGGCGGCAGCGTGGGGGAGACCTGCATTGTAGCGCTGCTCATCGGCGGGGTGTACCTCATTTGGAAAAAGGTCATCACCGCCACCACCCCTGTGGTGTTCCTGGCTACCATTGCGGTGCTGTCCCTCTGCTTCGGGCTGAACCCCGCCTATGAGCTGGTGGCCGGCGGCGCGGTGCTGGGTGCCTTCTTTATGGCTACCGATTACGCCACCTCTCCTGTCACCGAATCCGGCAAGGTTATCTTTGCGCTGGGCTGCGGCATTATCACCATGCTTATCCGGGCCTTCGCCTCCTATCCGGAGGGTGTCTCCTTCTCCATCCTGTTGATGAACATTCTAACCCCGCACATCGACAATCTGACCAGAAAGAAGCCTTTTGGAGGTGTTGTGAAATGAAAGCAGTCAAGGAATTTGTAGTACCGGCAGCGGTGCTGACGGCTATTTGTCTTGTTGTTTCTGGGGCTCTGGCTGGGACCTACCAGCTCACCGAGCCGGTCATCGAAGCCGCCAAGCGGGCCGAGGCGGATGCCTCCCGTGTGGTGGTCCTTCCCGACGGCAAAAATTTTGAGGAGGTTTCCGCCTCCGGTCTGGATAACATTGTGGACGCCTACAAGGCCGGCAACGGCGCTGGCTATGTCATCACCGGCAAGGCCAAGGGCTACGGCGGCGACCTCCAGGTTATGGCCGGCATCAGCAGCGACGGCAAAATTACCGGCGTTAAGCTGATGGACAACAACGAGACCCAGGGCATCGGCTCCAAGACCGGCGAGGCCAGCTACACCGACCAGTACAAGGGCAAGGACAGCACCCTGGACGGCGTCACCACCATTTCCGGCGCCACCGTTTCCTCCAAGGCATTTGAAAGCGCGGTGAACACCATTTTCCAGGCCTACGGCTCCCTGGCGGGGGTTGAGGTAGCCGGTCCTGAGGTCACGCCTCCGGAGACCATCATCTTCCCCGACGTCACCGATTTTACAGAGGTCGCCCTGGATGGCGCCAAGAAGGCCATCAAGGCTGGCGATGCCGGGTATGTCATCGTTATGGAGGGCCAGGGCTACAGCCACGCCGCCGGTCCCATGGAGATTTATGTGGGCGTGGGTATGGACGGTAAGATTGCTGGTGTTGCCGCCGGTGCCAACTCCGAGACCGCCGGCATCGGTTCCCAGGCGCTGGAGCCTGACTACCTGAAAGCCTATATCGGCAAGACCTCTCCCGACGGCATCGACAACATCTCCGGCGCTACCGAGACCTCGGTGGGCGTCAAGAAGCTGGTTCGGGCCGCTATGGAGCTGGCTCCCGCCCTCATCGGCGACACCACCCCCAAGGTGGATCTCACCGTTGCTGAGGACGGCTCCGCCAGCGCGATTATCGGCGCTGTCCGGGTGGAGATTGACGCTGCCGGCAAGGTGGCCGGTGTCACCGCTGCTGACGAGACTGCGGACCTGGCTTCCATCGCCCCCGAAGAGGTCAAGGAGGCTATGGACAACGCCCTTGCTGCTTACAATGCTTCGAAAGGAGCGTAAAGAATGAATAAGCTGAAGATCCTCGTAAACGGCATCATCAAGGAAAACCCTGTGCTGGTGCTGGTGCTGGGCACCTGCCCGGCGCTGGCGGTCACCAACTCCACCATCAACGGCGTGGGGATGGGTCTTGCCGCCACCTTCGTTCTCATCTGCTCCAATGTGGTTATCTCCCTGCTGAAAAAGGCCATCCCCGATAAGGTCCGCATCCCCTGCTATATTGTTATCATTGCGGGCTTTGTTACCATCGTTCAGCTGATGCTCCAGGCCTATATGAAGTCCCTCTACGATGCTCTGGGTATCTTCCTTTCCCTCATCGTGGTTAACTGCGTCATCCTGGGCCGGGCCGAGATGTTTGCCAACAAAAACAGCGTCTTCGATTCCTTCCTGGACGGCGTAGGCATGGGTATCGGTTTTACCCTGGCTCTCTTCCTCATGGGCGCCCTGCGGGAAATCTTCGGGGTGGGTACCTTCTGCAACATCCCCATCCCCGGCCTCTCCTCCGAGCCCATCGCCATTTTGGCCCAGGCTCCCGGCGGGTTCTTCGTCTACGGCTTCATCATTGCAATCCTCAACAAGGTTTCAAACGGCAAGGCCGTCAAGCGCAAGAGCTTTGACTGCGAATCCTGCCCCTCCCACGCGGGGTGTAGCGGCGCGCTGAAAGGAGGCTGCGGCAGATAATGAAAGAAATGCTTATCATTCTCTTTACCGCCATCCTGGTAGAGAACTATGTTCTGATGAAGTTCCTGGCTATCTGCTCCTTCCTGGGGGTTTCCAAAAAGCTGGATGCCGCCGTGGGGATGAGCTTTGCCGTCATCTTCGTCATGCTGATGGCTACCGCAGCCACCTGGCCCATTTTCTACTATATCCTGGATCCGATGGAGCTGGGGTATATGCAGACGGTAATTTTCATCCTGGTTATCGCCGCCCTGGTGCAGCTGGTGGAGATGATTCTGAAAAAGTTTGTCCCTCCACTGTACCGCTCCCTGGGCGTGTTCCTGCCCCTCATCACCACCAACTGCGCCATTCTGGGCGCGGTGGTGCTGAACATCACCAAGACCTATACCTTCTCCCAGTCCATGGTGAACTCCCTGGGCGCCGGTTTGGGTTACCTGCTGGCGATGGTGCTGTTCTCTGGCGTGCGCTCCCGCGTGGATACCGCCGATGTGCCGGAATGCTTTAAGGGTATCCCCATTACTCTGGTAGCTGCCGCTATCATGTCCGTGTCCTTTATGGGCTTCACCGGCATGGTGGAGAATCTGTTTAAGTAAGGAGGAAGAGAGATGCTTCAGGGAATTTTGGTCGTCTCCGGCGTCGGTTTGGCTGCCGGTGTCCTCCTTGTAATCGCCTCCAAGTTCATGTTCGTGCCGGTGGATGAGACCGCCGAGAAGATTCGGGCCTGCCTGCCCGGCGCCAACTGCGGCGCCTGCGGCTACGCGGGATGCGATGGCTACGCCGACGCCCTCTCCAAGCGGGATGGGGCCGTCAAGCCCAATCTCTGCACCCCCGGCGGCGAAACCGCTGCCAAGGGCGTCTGCGAGGTGCTGGGCATCCCCTTTGAGGGGGTGAAGGCGGTGAAGTCTGTCATCCGTTGCAGCGGTGACTTTGATACCAGCGTTTATGTGATGGACTACGAAGGCCCCAAGACCTGCCGGGCCTGCAACGCCTTCTACCAGGGCCGCCGGAGCTGCTCCTACGGCTGCTTGGGGTATGGCGACTGCGCCGAGGCCTGTAAGTTCGGCGCCCTCACCATCCAGAACGGCCTGGCTATTGTTAACCGGGAGCTGTGCACCGGCTGCGGCGCCTGCGCCAAGGTTTGTCCCAACCACCTCTTTGAGATGGTCCCTGATACCAGCACGGTGTGGGTGGGCTGCTCCTCCCACGATAAGGGCGCCTTTACCCGCAAGATTTGTACCGCCGGCTGCATCGGCTGCATGAAGTGCCAGAAGACCTGCGAATACGGTGCCATCACCGTCACCGGCAACCTGGCCCACATTGACCCGGAAAAGTGCACCGGCTGCGGCGCCTGCGTCGAGGTCTGCCCGGTCCACGTCATCCACAAGGTATAAGTCTGTTTTCTCTGCTGCCTGCCCCTTTTTTCGGGGGCAGGCTTTTCGTTGCTTTTTAACGCTGCTTGTGGTATATTTTTTGTAATATACGGAAAGGAAGGGTGCCCCATGAAAAAGCTGTTCACCATGATCCGCCGGGGGAACCTGGAGGAAGTCGCCAAGATACTGGACAAAAACCCGGCCCTCATCGCCTGCACCGCCACCGCCCCGCCCAAAAAGGACGACGGCCAGTCGCCGCTGATGGTGGCC
>OFHO01000795.1_pt1 | contig 26769 bp, 25 predicted proteins | sample 1521531 | NCBI WGS metagenome assembly OFHO01 (sample SAMEA3504124, study PRJEB24116) | mouse gut metagenome | biome: mouse gut; feature: mouse-associated habitat; material: faeces | place: Denmark | collected 2011
CGTTTGGTGGAACGGTTTCATCAAAAGTACGATTTTTACTGTATGGGAGATTGTCCTGAGCGTTTGAGAATCCCGAATGTTACTTATGTTTCCGTAGGGCTTTCCGGCTATCAGGGGATGCCCTCCATGACGGAAGCATTGACAGCACATGACATAGATATTGCCTACATCGGTTCCCTTTGGGCTGAAACCTATAGCTATACCTATTATGAGGCATACGAGGCAGGGTGTTTTATCATCACGAATACGAGAAGCGGAAATGTCTGCAGCCAGGTGAGGCAGAATGGAAACGGTCTGGTGTTTTCTGACGAGGATGAGATGGCAGACTGGCTGGAAACGGAGAAGGTGGGGCGGGATATTCAGAATATGAATAAGAGAATTAAAAATGTCAGGGACAGTGGGAAATTCCTTTCTTATCTGGAATAGCAGCGACGCGCAAAATGAGGAAAGAAAAAATGGAAAAAGAACAAGAAGAGATTGTGGAAAAATTCAGGAGTCATTTTAAGCGTAAGATGTGTAAGCCCATGGTCATTTACGGGACGGGAATCAGCGCTGAGGCATTGATTACAAAGTGCAGGGATTATCCGATTGCGGGGGTCATGGATTTAGCGAAAACGGGAGAATATTTTTGTGGCCTGCCTGTGCTGTCCCAGGATGAGATGGTGGAAAAGCGATTGAAAAGGATTATCGTAGCGGCGCGTCCTTCCGTACATGGAATCATCTATAAGAGAATCCAGAGATGGTGCAAAGAGTATGGGATTGAGGTCTTAGATATTTATGGAAATGACGTTGCAGAAAAGACGGAGAACCATGAGCGCAGCCTGCCCTATTTTCAAGAGACGTATGAGGATTTGAAGCGGGAAATAGATGCCCACGAAGTCATATCTTTTGATGTGTTTGACACATTGCTTATGCGGAAAGTGTATGAGCCGACAGATGTTTTTTTATTGATGGATTTGGAACTTTCAGACAGATTTCCATTTGTATTTTCCAAGGAGCGAAAGAGCGCTGAGCAAAGGCGAAGAGAAAACATAGAGCCGACGATTTATGAGATATACAGGGAGATGGGAGAGAAGAATGGGTTGTCTGGCGAAGTATTACAGGAGTTATTGGAGTTAGAGATTGCATATGAGAAACGCGTCTTGTGTATCCGGGAAAGAATGAAACGTTGTATGGAGTATTGTGTCAGGCAGGGGAAGGAAGTATATCTGGTGTCGGATATGTATTTCCCGGCTGAAATTCTGGAGGAATTATTGGAGGAACAGGGAATCACAGGCTATCGGGAATTGCTGGTGTCATGCGACTATGGTACGCCTAAGCCGGGGAGACTTTTTGATATCCTAAGAGAAAAGACGAGTGGGAATTGCCTTCATATTGGCGACCAGATGGAGGCGGATTACCGTTCTCCTAAGCGGCATGGCATGGATGCATTTCTCATCATGCCGGCTGTGGGGATGATGGAATGTTCCGCTTACAGTGACGCATTGGTTTATCTTGGGAATATTGAGAGCAGAGTCATGCTGGGGATGCTTGCATCCCAAGTTTTTAACGACCCCTTCGCACTTTGCGAATCAAAAGGATTACCGGAGATTCGGGATGGAGAGACATTTGGATATGCATTGATTGCGCCCTTAGTTCTGTCGTTTGCCGTATGGCTGTTTCATGAGGTTAAGAAGCAGGAGAATTCTGTCCTTCTGTTTTCCGCCAGGGATGGGTGGCTGATTCAGAAGGTTTTCCGGAAACTAAAAGCTGGGTGGGGGCTTTCGGGACTGCCCCAAGACGTATACTTTATGGTTTCGCGCAAGGCGCTTGAGATTGCGGACGGGGAAGATGTTCAGGCGGGGAAAACGTATCGGGAATATTTAGATAAATTGGAGCTTGGCAGGTACGAGGAGATTTACTTTTTTGATTTTATGTCAAGAGGAACCTGCCAGTGGATGCTGGAAAAAATCAGCGGAAGGAAATGTAAGGGACTGTATTTCCAGAAGAGTGTCAGTGGAATTGCCGGGAAAGATGCAATTGAGGTACGGGCATATTTGGAAGAGACTTCCGTACAGGAAAAAGAATGGAGAATATTTGCGCTCTGTGATTTCCTTGAATGTATACTCACGTCCTACGAGCCGTCTTTCATCCGGTTTGATGAGAATGGAAGCAGCATCTTTGACAAAGAGGGCAGGATGGCAAAGCAGATGGATATATTGAAGCAGATTCACGCCGGTATTCTCCGATATTGCGATGACTTTGCCGGTATTGTGCCAAAACTGCCTGAGGATATGCCGCCCTACATGTTTTGCGATGAAATTTTGAGATACCTGTCCTCGGAATACAGTCGGATTGGGATTCCCGGATTAGAGGATTTTGTGCTGGACGACTGGCTTGGGGGCGATAAGAATACGGGAAGGGATGCATTGCTATAGGAGAAAAGAGGATATGCCGACAGAGTGTAGAGTAAAGAACAGAATCAAAATTCTTCATATGACGCCGCCGGATATTAAGAATGGGGTGTACCGTTATATATTTAACCATATGGAGTATATGGACATGGAGAGATTCCAGTTTGCATTTCTGACCAAAGGTGCAGACGCCCTGAAAATTACGAAGGAGTATCGGCAGTATGGTTTTCCGGTTCATAAGTTACATAATACGCAGAGGGAAAGCCCCTTGGGGCTTAAAAAGGAAATTCGGGAAATCTTAGGTCAGGGGTATGACAAGATACACTTACACACCAGTTCATGGAGGGGGTTTTTGATTGAGGAGGTCGCCATGGAGATGGGAATCGGTCAGGTGATTGTCCATTCCCACAGTACGGGTATCGATGAAACGGATGAGAAGGAACGCAGGAGACGCCTTTTGACGCATTGCAGATATAAGGATTTGTTTTCGATGGAATATGCTACGGATGTCTGTGCATGCTCCGTCAAGGCGGCAGACTGGCTCTTCGGCGCAAGGATTCTGCGGGAACAGATTCAGATATTGCCCAATGCCGTCGATGTGGAAAAGTATCGTTTTCATCCGGGAAAACGGAAACGGATGCGGACGTTTCTGAAACTAGAGAATCGGATTGTGGTAGGAAATGTGGGGAGATACAGCTATCAGAAAAACCAGGAATTTTTGATACGGGCGTTTGCCAAGGCGCATGCAAAGAATTCTTCTTTGTTCCTGCTCTGCATGGGAGAGGGAGAACTGAGAGAGGAGTTAGAGGCGCATGCGTCGGAGCTTTGCATTGGGGACAGTGTTTTGTGTATGGGATGGCAGGAGGATGTGGAAGAGTATCTGCATGGGATGGATGTGTTCTGTCTGCCTTCCCGGTTTGAAGGGTTCCCGATTTCTGTGATAGAGGCGCAGGCGTCGGGGCTTCGCTGCCTTGTATCGGATCAAGTGACTGACGAAGTGAAGATTACGGATTTGGTAAAATTTCTCCCGCTGGCAGAAGAACGGTGGGCGGAAGCGTTGGCAGGCATTGGGTTGGCAGGTGAACGGGAATTAATGGATGAAATGATAGCCGATGGGGGATATGATATAAAGGGCGCGGCAAGGAAGCTTGAGGCTCTTTACAGGGGAGATTAGGATAAGCCATGGAGAGGAAACAAGTTTGGATTTATGGCGCCAAGTCTTTGGCGCTTGGTATCTGTGAGGCTGTCAGGGCTTTGTATCCGGAAGCAGTGATTCAGGGATTTATTGTCAGTTCCTTGAGAGATAATCCGTCAGCGCTTGCTGGGATGCCTGTCTATGAGATCGCAAAGGTAAGGGATGTACTAAGAAAGAACCAAAACCAGATACAGGTCTTGATTGCAGCGCCGGAGGACATGCATAAAGAGATGATTCAGACACTAAAGGAATTGGGGGATTTGGAATATGTCTGTATAGATTCCCACAGGGAAGGGAGATTGATGGAGAAGTATTATGCTAAGAAGAATCTTTTTTTATCACTTCATGCCCTGTCTATGGGAAGGGAAAAGGCAGAAATTCAGGTATATCAGGTAAAATCTCATAGGGATAAACCAGTGGGGAAGATTCAGGTTCTTCCGGAATGGATTAAGCCTTTGCAGGCGGGAGGGGCGTTGACAGAGGTAAGATGCGCGTCGGTTTGCGACTGTCAGGGGGAGAATATTTCTGAAAAGAATGGAAACTATTGTGAGCTGACGGCGCTTTACTGGTTGTGGAAAAATAAACTGGCGGCTGTGGAGAGGGCAGAGGGATGTGCGTTGGAATATTATGGTTTATTCCATTACCGCAGGATATTGGAGGTTACGGAGGAAGACTTGTATCGGTTGAAGGAGAATGAGGTAGATGTAATCTTGCCCTTCCCGACCTTGCATGAACCAGACCTGAGAGAGCACCATGGGAGGTATGTGGAAGAGTCTGACTGGGACGCTATGCTGAGGGCGTTAGAAGAATTACATCCTGAATCTGTATATGAATGTATGGAGTTGATGAGACTGCCCTATTTTTATAATTATAATCTGTTGATTGCCAGAAAAAAGGTTTTGGCAGATTATTGTGCATGGCTTTTCCCGATTTTAGAGTACACGGAAAGATTAAGCAATCCCGGAGGGCGGGAACGGGCAGACCGTTATATTGGATACTTGGGTGAGAGCCTTATGACCTTATATTTTTTATACCATCGGAAAGATTTGAAGATTTATCATACTGGGCGTATCATGCTGACGTAGTGGGAGGAAGAAAATGCAGTTTGAATTGACGGCTTCTATGATGTGTGCAGACTTTGGCAATCTAAAGGAGGAAGTGAGGAACCTGACGGAGGGCGGGATTGATTCTTTTCATATAGATATCATGGACGGAAGGTATGTACCGAATTTTGCCATGTCTTTGAATGATATGCGTTACATCGCTTCGGCGTCGGAGAAACCATTAGACGTGCATCTGATGATTGAACATCCAAGCAACCATATCGGTTTGTTTCTGAGTAACTTGCGTAAGGGAGATACGGTGTATATTCATCCGGAGGCAGAATACCATCCATCCACAACCTTGCAGAGAATCATCCATGCGGATATGATTCCAGGGATTGCGATTAATCCGGGGACGTCGGTGGAGACGGTGATGGAGATGCTTCGCATTGTAAAGAAGGTTCTTGTGATGTCGGTGAATCCCGGTAATGCGGGGCAGATGTATCTGCCCTATGTGGGGAAAAAGATCACGAAACTTTTGGCTATGAAGGAGGATATGGAGTTCGAGATTTACTGGGACGGCGCGTGCAGTGCGGATAAGATTCTGGAATTCGCCCCCAAGGGGGTGCGGGGGTTCGTGCTGGGAACGACGCTGCTGTTTGGGAAAGGGAAACCTTATAAGGAGACCTTGCAGAATATCCGGAAATTAAGGTTCTGACAGGGTTTGGCCGCGAAAGAGTGGGCTGCGTGAAAACGCGGTCTTTTTTAATACCTTGCGTATTATGTTTTTTTGCCTGTTTCAAGAATAGGGAATTTGTGATATGATAGGTTAGATGGGCAGCGAATCTATTTCCTGCTCACGAATGAATGGATACAAGGGGGATGGAGGATGAATTTTTTTACACCAGCCGAGGTGGCGAAAAACTATATTGCGGCGGGCAAAGCGAAGGTAGCTACGCCGATTAGCAAGATGTTCCTTCTTGCGGTTCTTGCAGGCGCGTTCATCGCAATGGGCGGGGTGGGCGCAACGACAGTTGCAGTGTCGGTTCCGCTTGCATCGGTGGGGAAGTTCGCCGGGGCGTGCGTGTTCCCGGGGGGACTTACCATGGTCTTGCTGGCAGGCAGTGAATTATTCACGGGCAACACATTGCTGGTAATTCCGCTGCTTCAAAAGGAAATCACGCCGGCAGGGATGCTGAAGAATTGGGGCGTGGTATATCTTGGGAATCTGGTCGGCGGTCTTCTGGTGGGTGCGCTCGTCGTGTTTTCCCATCAGCCGGATTTGTTTGGAAAGCAGATGGCGGTCTCCGTCATTTCCACGGCTGCCGCGAAGTGTTCGCTGTCTTTTGGGGATGCGGTCATTCGGGGAATCCTGTGTAATTTTCTGGTCTGTATCGCCGTGTGGATTTCCTTTGCGGCAAAGGATGTGGCGGGGAAAATCATGGGGCTGTTCTTCCCGATTATGATGTTTGTGCTCTGCGGGTTTGAACACAGCATAGCAAATATGTATTATATCGGCGCGGGGATTTTTGCCAGGGGAATACCGGAGTATGGACAGGCGGCTGCTCAGGCGGGCGTGGATATGGAGGCGGTTACTTGGGGGAACTTTTTTGGGGCAAATCTGTTACCCGTGACTATCGGCAATATCATCGGCGGCGCAGCCTGCGTCGGGTGCGCATATTGGTTTATTTATCTGAGGAAAGCTGACAGATAATGGGATTGAAGAAGTTAGAGGTAATTCGGGAGGGGAGGTTAGAAAATTGCCGGCGGCATATGATGATTTACTATATAGTTCGATTATTCTCCCCATGATTCCCTTATGTTTTTATCCGGTGCGCGGATATTTGAAGAGCCGGCCGTCTGTGTTGGCTGGTAAGATTATCATAGCGATTCTGGTTATGGTATTCTGTGTGGCGTTGGCTGGAAATATCCACTCTCTGGGAAGAGTGACGGATTTCGTCTTATATCCGGCAGGTATTTATTTTCTCTATCTGTATAACCGGGAGGTTAAGCTTCCTTTTTCCAAGAAGCTGTTTGCGTTTATTACCGCTTGCCTTGTAGGGGGATTTTCCAAATTATATGCTACCATGTTCGATTATACGCTGCATCAGGAGGGGAATTCTCTTGCCTTTTCGTATGAAGCCCTGGGAGTGCAGTTTTTGTTTCTGGCAGCGGCTGATGTAATCCTGTACCTGCCCCTTTCCAGATATATGGGGTGGGTGATGGAGAATTTTCATGAAGAAGCAGTCTGGAAAAAGGTTTGGTGTTTTCCGGCGCTTTTTTTGGCGTCTACCTATTTTATGTACCCCCGCGTATATCGGAACATGTATGTGGGGTATGTACGGCAGCTCTACCCGTTCGTATTGTTTTTCTTCACGTTTTTTGTGGTGTTGATTTATTTTTTGTTTTATGCCGTTGCCCGTGCTTTTGTGGAGAAACAGAAGACGGAGATTGCCAATCAGATGCTTTCGGTGCAGGGGGCGCAGTATCAGCAGTTATTGAGAAATGTGGAGGAGAACAGCCGTATCCGTCATGATTTCCGTCATCAGCTGATTGTGATTTCTGAGCTGGTGGGGCAGAAGGAGTACGGGAAACTAAAGGAGTATGTTGGAAAATACATCGACGACGGGCAGGCGGAGATGAAGCTTTATTCCTATTCGGCGGCGCAGAATGCGCTGATATCGTATTATGAATCCATTTGCCAGAGGAGGGGGATACGGACAGAATTTTCTGTCTCATTGCCAAAGAAGCTTCCGGTATCGGATCAGGATTTCTGCGTGATGCTTGGGAATCTGCTGGAAAATGCCATGGAAGGCGTCCGGGATATGAAGGAACCCTATATTAGCCTGAGGATTCGGCAGGTGGCGTCTAGGATGCTGGCAATCAGGGTTGAGAATCCCTATCAGGGAGAACTAAGGAAAGAAGGAGGGCATTACCGGTCGTCCAAGAGGGATGGCTTAGGTCAGGGGTTGGAATCTGTGAATATGATTGCAATGAAATACGAGGGGATTATGGAGATACTTACGGAGGAGCAGGTTTTTACGGTTAAGATTCTGCTGCAGGTTCCCGTACGGGATGCAGAGACAGATTCATAGAACAAAGTACATGAAAAGGAGAGAAGAGATTTGGATACATTTCTGATAAATACGGTTATATTACTTGCGCTTGTAGTTGCGCTTGGATATTTTAACGAAAAAGTGACGAAATTCACACACGAGATTGCGTTGATGCTGTTTACCGTTATCCTTGGCGGTATACTGCTTTTGGTGAGCGCAGCCTTAAAAGGGACAGGGACGGCGTCCCAAGTACTTGAGGAATTACAGTTTTTTGATTTGGAAGGTTTTTTGATGGAGGGAGTCCTGTGCTTTATGCTGTTTGCAGGTTCCTGCCATATGAGGCTTTTGGATTTCAAGAAACATGCCCGGGCAATTTCACTGCTGGCTGTGGGAGCTACTTTTTTGGGGGCTGTGTTCTATGGGCTGATTTTCTATGGTGCGAGCAAAGTTCTCGGACTTTCGTTTACGCTTCCGATCTGCCTGATGTTCGGCAGCATTGTTGCGCCTACAGATCCGATTGCCGCCACCAGTATTCTAAAGAAGTTCAACCTTCCGCCGGGGATTAGTTTCATTATTGAGGGTGAGTCCTTGCTGAATGACGGGATGGGCGTCGCACTGTTTATTTTCTTTTCGGGAATGGTCACTGCGGCAGAAAGCGGCGGCTTTATTGCGGTGATGGCAAAGGAATTACTGGGAGCCGTGGCTGTGGGAACTGTGGTGACGTTTGTGTGTTTCCCGGTATTTGGCCAAACGAAGGATGAAGCCCGGCAGATATTTACCAGCCTTCTGGCGGTGTCTCTGTCTTATGTATTGTGTGAGCATTTCGGATTTTCCGGGGCGATTGCGTCGGTGGTCTGCGGCGTCCTGTTCTCAGCGCTTAGGAATTTTTCGACATATAAGGGGCGCACGCTAGAGCTTCATCAGTTCGATAGTTTCTGGGAAATCTTGGATACGCTGCTGAATTCTATTTTATATGTAATGCTCGGACTTTCATTTATCCGGATTCTACAGACGCCTCATGTTCTGGTTCTGTCGCTCCTTGCGATTGTCGCGAATCTAATTGGAAGGGCGGGGAGCCTTGGAGCCGCATCGCTCTTTATTGGACCCTTGCCCGACGGGTACAATAAGCCGCAGTTCATTAAGCTGCTGACCTGGGGAGGGCTTAGGGGAGGGCTGTCGGTTGCCCTTGCCATGAGTGCGAAAGGAATGGTTTCTGATGAGGTATATCTGATTATCCTTGGCGGGACTTATGCAATCGTATTTTTTACGACGATTATTCAGGGGATGACAATGCGCAGGGTATATCAGGGCATACAGAGTACCGTAGTTAAAGGAGAGTAAAAATGTTACTGTTACAACCGATGATTGTATTGTTTATCTATATTGCTATTGGGTATGGAGCGGCAAAAAAGGGAATCATGGATGAGAGTTTCAGCAAGAAGATTTCATGGGTGGTGATAAATGTGGCGAATCCTGCCCTTACGCTGTCCGCCGTAGTGAACGGGGAAGGGACGATTAAGGGAAAGGAGCTTCTTTTGACGGCGATCGTTGCGCTTGTGATTCTGGGAGGGACGGTATTGCTTTCGCTGGCGATGCCGTTTCTGTTTCGTGTTAAGAAGGAGCAGAGGGGGATCTATCGGCTGATGTCTGCATTTAACAATATCGGATTCATGGGGTTCCCGGTGATTATGGCAGTTTATGGGCAGGAGGCGCTTTTGTATGCGGCAATATTTACCATGTTGTTCAATGTCCTGATTTACACTTACGGAATCCAGACGATCCAGAAAGAGGCGAAAGGGATTGAATGGGGGAAGATTTTTAACATTGGGGTGGTCAGCAGTATTTTGGCGATTGTACTCTATCTGATGCGTATCCCAACGCCGGAATTTTTTAATATGGCCATGAGCGGTTTGAGTGGGCTGACAGCGCCGCTTAGTATGATGGTAATTGGCATTTACCTGTCGGAAATGCGGCTGAAGGAGTTATTTCTGGATACAAGGCTTCTTTTGTTTTCCCTGACAAAGCTTTTGGTGGTTCCGATTCTTGCTATGCAGGTGATTGTCAGGGTGGTTGATAATGCCATGCTGTGCGGGGTATGTATGGTAGTGCTTGCGACGCCGGCAGCGAACATGACTGCCATGCTGGCGCAGCAGTATACGGACAAAGAATGCGCCGAACAGGCGGCAAAGGGGGTAGCGCTTACGGCGCTTTTGTCGGTCGTGACGATTCCGGCCGTATCGGCTGTGGTATTTTAAGCGTGTGGAAATCAGTCAGGAAGGCCTGCCGTGCGAATTTAGCATGGCAGGTCTTTTAGTGTACTGACCTTATGATTTTTCCCTATTGTTTTTCCCCCAGAGATACAGGCAGATGCAAGCCAGTATCAGGATAACGTCTGCCAGCAAGGTTCCCTCGATGCCAAAACCTACATTGTATGCGAAACTGTCCTTTGCCGTGGAAGCATCCAGACGGAAGACAGAGTAGGGGGATACGATACCTGAGTTCGGCAATCCGAATATGATATTCTGAGTGAAGTTCCACATGGCGTGCATGGACATGGCACACCAGATGCTATCCATATAATAGACCATGAACGAAAATAAAACCCCAACAATGAATATATTCAGCACGGACAGAATCGTTACGCCTTCGTTCGTCAGATGCAGGATGGCGAAAAGTAAGGAGTTTCCGATAATTGCCACGGCAGGATGCCCATAGCTTTGTCTCAGCCGCTGGTACAGGAATCCCCGGCAGACCAGTTCCTCCGCCGAAGATTGGACGAAGACGGCGATGAAAATGAGCGCAAAAGCCGCTGGCCGGAAGGAATCGTAGTGTAGTGAGATATCTTTGTGGAGCCATGCCGCAAGGATGCAGACGCCGTTCAGGACGAAGCCAAGGACAAATCCGAGCAGGAGGTTCGTTAGGTTGTTGCCTACCGCACTTCTTCCGATGGATTTCAGGATGGGGCGGTTTTTCTTTGTAAACCGCAGATATAAAAGCGTCAGTATCCAGATACCGATAAAACTCAGGTACATGGTGACGGTGACTGCAACGTCTGTGCTTGTCATGAAGGGGAAGAAGCCTAGCAGCATCCCAAGGAACTGCCCAAGTATGATGAGAAGTACCGCGAGAATGTAGAGTATGAATAGATTGTCGGTGAGTTTACGTTTTGCTGTGTGATTCATTTTTACCCTTTCTACTATTTATGGTTGATTTGGATTCCAATACGATAGTATCACAGTATTCTTAACAGGTCAACCGATGTCGGTTCATGATAATCCTGCGGTAATACTGATATATGTCCTTGACATATATATCGAGGTGTGATATAAAATATATAACGAGGTACGATATAATGTAATGCGATATATCGTATTAAAATGTATCGAGATAACGGATAGAAAGGTGTGATGGGATGACGGACAGGATTAAGAGGGTGTATGTTCCTATGACGGAGACCGGATTCTACATTTTATATTGCCTGCAAGACGAGATGCATGGATATAACATCGGGCAGACTGTAAAGCAGATGACAGGCGGGGAAGTGGTCATCAGCCCCGGGACGATGTATGGAACGCTGTCTAAGATGGAGAAAGACGGGCTAATACGGTTTGTAAGGGAAGTGGAGAAACGGAAGCTGTATGTGATTACGGAGCTTGGAAGGGAGATTCTTGACATAGAGCTTCACAGGATTGAAAGACTGTATCGGAACAGTAAAGGAGAGAATATTTATGGCAGATAGAGTAGCATTTCGTTCTTGGACGATTACGGATTATGATAAAGAAGAAGAGTTTTTGAGGGAACAGCACAGGGAAGGATGGAGGTTCAAAAAATATCTGATTCCAGGCTTTTACTTGTTTGACAGGTGCAGGCCGGAGGATGTGGTGTACCGGGTAGATTTCGACCATGCCCAAAAGGGAGAAAAGAGCGAATATTTGCAGATGTACCGGGATTATGGCTGGGAATATATATTTGAGGTAAATGGTTTCAGCTTTTTCCGAAAACCGGCCGACGGCATGGAAGAGAAGGAGACAGAGATATTCAGCGATGATGAATCAAGGCTTGAGATGGTCAGCCGGATTTTCAGGCGGAGAATGATACCCCTTTTATGTGTTTTCCTGTGTTTTCTGTTGCCGCAGTTCTTCATCCAGTGTATGCTCTGGATGGAAGACGGACCGGCAGCGTCAATGGTGTTGACCATCATTTTTGGAGTTCTTTTTGTGCTGTATGTGGGGTTGTTTATTCACTGTGGCAGAGGAATCCGCAGGCTAAGGCGGAAATATAAAAAAATGTAATTTCCATGGTGATTCGTGTGCTGGCACATTTACATTTCGTCAAATGACGAGAATGAAAGTAAATGTGTCAGCGTACTAAACGTTGATACAAGAGGAAAAATGTGGTATTCTTGGCAGAGAAGACAAAAGTTTTAGACGGACTTGGGAAATGGATGAAAGGGAGGTTTTTGCTATGATAGCAGGAGCATGTATGGCGCCCCATCCTCCGCTGATCATACCGGAAATCGGCAGAGGTGAGGAACAGAACATTCAGGACACGGTTTGCGCGTACCATGAGGCCGCAAGAAGGATAGCGGAATGGAAGCCGGAGACGATTGTATTGATTTCACCCCATCAGATGATGTATGCGGATTATTTCCATATCTCACCGGGAGATGGTGCGAAAGGTGATTTCAGGCAGTTCAGTGCAGGGCAGGTGAAGATGGAGGCCGTCTATGATACGGAATTTGTTGAAAATCTCTGCAAACTGGCAGAGGCAGGGAATCTTCCGGCAGGGACCGCCGGGGAGCGTGACAGGAGGTTAGACCATGGGACGATGGTGCCGCTGTATTTCGTAAATCAGTACTGGACAGATTATCGGCTGGTCAGGGTTGGGCTTTCCGGGCTTCCTCTTTCGGCACATTATGAACTGGGACGGCGGATGAAGGAAACTGCCAAAATCCTTGGCCGCAGGACGGTGGTGATTGCCAGCGGGGATTTGTCTCACAGGCTTGCCGCCCAAGGCCCTTACGGATACAAGGAAGAAGGCCCGGAGTATGACCGCCGGGTCATGGATGTGATGGGAAACGGTGATTTTGGAAAACTTCTGGAATTTTCGGAGGATTTCTGTGAGAAAGCGGGAGAGTGCGGACACAGGTCATTTGTGATGATGGCGGGAGTGTTGGACATGACCGGCGTTGCAGCAGAGCGTCTCTCCTATGAGGGGCCTTTTGGAGTCGGGTATGGTATCTGCACATATGAGGTATGCGGCAAAGATTTGACACGGAATTTTAAGGAGCAGTATGAAGAGAAGGAACGGGAACGGATACAGGGGCTTAGGGCGAAGGAGGATGCCTATGTGCGCTTTGCGAGGCAGACGATAGAAACCTATGTCCGTACTGGTGTGAAGGGAGAGATACCAAAGAACCTGCCTGAGGAAATGTATACCCAGAGGGCCGGGGTATTTGTTTCCATAAAGAAGGAAGGGCAGCTTCGGGGATGTATCGGCACGATTCAGGCGGTACAGCCTTCCATAGCGGAAGAAATTGCCGAGAATGCCGTCAGCGCCTCCGTAAAAGACCCAAGATTCTCCCCCATTGAGCCGGAGGAGCTTGAGAAACTGGTGATTAGCGTAGACGTGCTGGGGAATACGGAGAAGATTGATTCTGAGGATATGCTGGATGTCAGACGATATGGCGTGGTGGTGACAAAGGGATACCGGCGGGGACTGCTCCTGCCAAATCTGGAAGGGATTGACACGGTTAAGGAACAGGTACGGATTGCCAGGCAGAAGGCGGGAATCGGGGAACAGGAAGAGGTTCAGTTGGAGCGGTTCGAGGTAATACGGCATTATTAAGAAGGGTAATCGGTTATGGCAAATTTTGAAGTGGTTCACGAAGAAGAGTCTATCCATGTAATCAAAGAGACGGGTACAGAAGTCAATTATTATATTTTCGATGAGTTTGAAATTCACTTGAACAGGATGATGCCGCATACGGTTCAGGAATGGCATTTCCATAGAAAGATTGACGAAAGCATTCTAATTACAAAAGGGAGTCTGTTGTGTAAATATGTTGACGAAAGCGGAGTTGAAATGTCCTGTTATGCAAGGAAAAATGATATTATAAGGGTTCGTAACAGTGTTCATACGTTTGAAAATGATACGAATGAAATGGCAGAATTTATTGTATTTAGATTTGTGCCGGATGGAACAAATAAGAGAGAATTGATAAAACATGATAAAACAGTTGTCAGCCGTTAAAAACTGTTTCATGCAGGAAAGCCTTTGAGGCAATTCAATATCTTGGGAATGAGGCGGCAGAGGCAGAAGTTTATTATAGGAAAAAGATACTGAGGGAGCGCGAAGCAAGAAGAGAATACCGCAGGAAACGAAGTAAGACGGCAGACGTCAATGAATTGTTTATTTTGGATATTATGAGAGAGGGAATAAAGAATGGTGATACACGCGAATCTGGAACGTTACAGGTTATATGCAGGTTTATCTCAGAGTGAGCTTGCAGGGATTTCCCATGTCCCGGTCCGGCAGATACGGCTTTTTGAAAAGCGGCAGCAGAACATCAACCATGCACGGGCAATTACCGTGATGCGGCTTGGGCGAGCGTTAGGGTGCAGAAGTGAGGATTTGCTGGAAATCTGATTCCATGGGCTTAATGGGGGTGGCATACTATGAAATTTAAAGGAAAAGTAGGCGTCTGGGTGTGGCTTCTTTTGGCAGGGCTGAATATTTTCTTGCTCAACTGTTTATTGGCATTGCCGGAAGGGGATAAGGTTTCTCTGGGAATTGTATTATTTTCGGTGTTGATTGTAGATAGTACTTGTATTCCGGCGGCAGTTAAAAATTATGTTGAGATTGACGGAGGAAAATTGATACAGGTCGTTGGTTTTGGCAGGGACACGATTGAGATTCATGAGATTACGGAAGTATATCGGACGCATAACCCCATTGCGTCAGGGGCAATGTCGTTGGATCGGATTATGATAAAGGGAAGAAAACGGGAGATGCTCATTTCCATACACGATAAAGAACAATTTTTTTCAGAATTAAAGCGGCTGAATCCTTCCATTTTTATTCATTAAAGTCATTTATAAAATAGGTAATTGCGAAACAAGTTTGTAATCTCAGTTCCAATACAGTAAAAGTCAGATATCAATGGATTTTAAAAGGGGAGATGTAAAAACAGGATTTTAGGGCATGAAAATAAAGCAGATGGAAATATCTGCTGGAGAATCCGTATAGAAAAATGAATCTATGCAATCAAGGGCTTTAAACTGCGGATATATTGATGCTTATGGATTTTATCCGCAACCATTACGGTAATCAGTTGGGCAATCCCGGCAAGCAGCAAGTCTGCGTGGAGCGTTTTCTCATTCTGTGTTTTTCGCCCGGCAACACAAAAGCTGTCCTTGAAATGGTTGATTGATTTTTCTACATTCACACGGATCTTATAGGTGGAATCCCACTCCTGTGTACCACGGACAGTTCCGGGATAAGCACGGAGGTTCTGCTCTGGATAGATGTAGATCATTCTTCCACAGGAAGAAGAAGTACATGGATGGTCACAATGACATACACGTTTTGATTTCTTTGTGACACTGTTCCATTCCCATTTCATTTTGGGGCAGACGAATTTCATGGTTGGAAGGCCACAGCGCAAGTGTGACTTGCTTCCCTCACGCTTCATTGGAAGTGAAGTATCATGGGGACAGCAGGGAATACCGTCTTCGTTGACAATATAATCAATCCCTTCGATTTTGAGTTTATTTTTTAGAGGAATATACGCTTTTTCAAAGGAAGTTTCCTGTAATAGGTATTTATAAATCTCAATGGAATCAAAAGCAGCATCTCCCAGAAAAGTTTTGGGGTTGATAAGCGGGTGTTTTTGAAAAAAGTCTTTTAAGGTCGGGATCAGTGCTTTGGAATCCGCAAGGCTCTTGTCCTCATCCGGAGAGTCGGATTTCTTTTCCATCATGATTTCGGGATGAGATTCGAGGAAGGTTTTGTTATAAAAGGAAATATCCCGGACGATGCCCAGTCCATTTGTGAGGATGCCGAATTTGTAGGCATAGCAAAAATGCCCATTGATGTACATTTGCTGAATAGCGGGATTCGCGGCAGCATGGGGTGGCATGGAACCATAGGCGGCTTTATAAGGGTCAAAGGAATCATCCAGAGCGTTTGCCTTTTTAAATGCTTTGAGCTGCCTGATGATACGGTTGGCATATTTAGGATTGTTTTCAGTCACCCAAGCTTCAATGCCAGAGGTATCAAAGAGCAGCATAGATGCTTTTTCTTTATCAATTCGTTGGCATATCGGTTCGGTCAGGGTAACAAGCCTGTCAAACATAGATTGTAAGTCCAATAAAAAGTCCTGTTTGAACCGGGTAAATTTAGATGCATCCGGGACGACGTCAAAGCCACAGAAATCCCGTAACTCCTGAGAGTATTTAAGAAAAACAATCAGGAGTGACGTTGTTGGAATTGAGAAAATAAGCTGTAATAACAGAGCCTTGATCATCGAATAAAGATGATATTTGCGAGGTCTGCCGGTGGTGGCGTGAAAATGGGAAACAAAAGACACCGGGACAATTTCATCAAGGTTAATGGTATTTTCGAGAAGTTCAAGGAACTTATATTTATCGTTATCAAATTTATTTTGGCAATCGGTAAAAATATCTGCCAAAGAAAGCTGTTTGTATGGTATCATATAGATGCAACTCCTTTCTTGGTGGATTGGTAGAGATAGTTTCTGGGCAATTCTATTTTACCATAAACCAGTGAGGAGTTGTTTTATTTTATAACAAAAAGAATCCAGTATTTATGTGGGTTCTGGCGTTTCGCAAACGCCTAATTTATAAAAAGATGAAAGGAGAGGAATATGGATACAGGGACGATGATATGCGGCAGCGGAAGTATATTTTTTCTGGTATGCGGTCTTTTGTTTGGTATTTTAAAGGGAAAGGCGGCAATCCTGATTAGCGGATTCAACACGATGCCGAAAGAACAGAAAGATAAGTATGACAGGGAGCGGATGAGCAGGGATCAGAGAAATGCGTTTTTTCTGTGGGCTGCAATTCTGGGCGTCGGAAGTGTGTTGGCTTATCTGTTCTCTATGCGGTATGTGGCAATGATTGCGGTAGTTATCTGGCTTATCGTGTTTTTCCGGGACGTGCATCTGGACGAGGAGAAGGCGTTTGGCAAGTATCGGTTGAAGTGAAGAGGGATTATAATGGTTTCGGAAGATATGGCTAGGGAGGCGGCAGTATGAAAAAAAGATTCAATGTTACAGGTTTATGTTTGCCGGAGAGGCATTATATGGCTGATATCTCGGAACGTCTGGAAGAGATGAAGGCGTATGTCGATGCAGGCGATTATTTTACTGTCAACCGAGCCAGGCAGTATGGCAAGACGACGACGTTAAATGGGTTGAAGAGGAGGCTTGAGGAGGAATATACGGTTTTTTTGATAAGTTTTGAGGGAATAGAGGAAGAGGTTTTTTCAGATACCGGGTCTTTCTGCGTACGATTGTCAGGACTGCTTTATGACACTCTTGATTTTGGTGAAGTTTCAGGTATACCGGAGGATATTCAGGAAGAAATATACCTAAGAAGTGTAGAGGACTCTAAGGAGATGAATTTCCGTATTCTGACAAATTTACTGTTACGGATTTGCCGGAGGGCAGACAAGCCGGTTGTGCTGATGATTGACGAGGTAGACCAGGCTGGCAATTATCAGGTGTTTGCCACATTTCTTGGGGTATTGCGGGACATGTATTTAAAACGGGATACAAGACCGGCATTTCAGTCTGTCATCTTAGCGGGAGTGTACGATATTAAGAATTTGAAGGAGAAGATCCGTCCAAAGAAGGAAGGTGTCTCGGATAGCCCGTGGAATATTGCCGCTGATTTTGAAGTAGATATGAGTCTGCCTGTGAAAGGGATCATGTATATGCTGGAAATGTATGAGCATGACCACCATACAGGAATGGCAGTCGGGGAAATAGCGCAGATGATTTATGATTATACATCTGGGTATCCCTTTCTTGTTTCAAGAATCTGTAAACTGTTGGATGAAGTAATTGCGGCGGATAAAGAATTTTCAGGAAAGAGTGGGGCGTGGACAAAAGACGGAGTTTTGGCGGCCATCCGCAAATTGTTAATAGAACAGAATCCGCTTTTTGAATCGCTGATGGGGAAGGTTGACAGTTATCCGGAACTGGAGAGAATGCTGTATACAGTTCTGTTTGTGGGAAAAGATATTCCGTTTAATACGGACAATCAGGCGGTTATGGTTGCGTCTATGTTTGGATTTGTTAAGAATATGGGCGGGAATGTAGCGTTAGCCAACCGAATTTTTGAGATACGTCTCTATAATCGATTTTTATCTGTAGAAGAAATGAGGGAAAGCGATATCTATAGAGCGTCTATTTATGATAAAAACCAATTTATGGTTGGCGGTTATTTGAATATGCGTCTGGTTCTGGAGAAGTTTGTAGGGCATTTTGACGAGTTGTATGGAGATTGCGAGGAAAAATTTATTGAAGAATCCGCTAGAAAGCTGTTCCTGCTCTATTTACGTCCGATTATAAATGGAGCCGGGAACTATTATATCGAATCCCGTACGAGAAGCATGGGGCGTACGGACGTAATCGTAGATTACCGGGGAGAACGATACATTATCGAAATAAAGATTTGGAGGGGGAAGGAGTATCATGAAAGGGGAGAGAAGCAGATTGTGGGTTATCTGGAGGATTATCAGCTGAAGACAGGGTATATGCTGAGCTTCTGCTTTAATAAAAAGAAGAAGCCCGGTGTATACGACAGAGTTGTTGGGGATAAGAAGGTGATTGAGGCTGTGGTTTGAGATTTTCAATTTCCTGCTTGTATTCTTGGAAGATTATTGATACAATAAGGAAACTGGCGCTACGAAAGAAACGTTGCCATACGTTTGGAAAATAGAGAGGAATCTAAAGAATCATGAAGGAGAAACTAAAAAAATTATTTGCCTATTACGGCCCATATAAGTCATTGTTTTACAGCGACATGTTTTTTGCGATTCTTGGCGCGGCTGTGACGCTGATTATCCCTCTGGTGGTAAGGTATATCACGAATGAGGTGGTATATTTTGAGGCGGATGAAGCGAGGAGGTCCATCCTCTTTCTTGGCATACTGATGGTAGCTCTTGTGTTGTTAGAGATTTTCTGCAATTTTTATATTGCGTATTTTGGGCATATCATGGGTGCGAAGATGGAGGCGGATATGCGCAGGGATATTTTTGGGCATTATCAAAAGCTGACTTTTGCGTTCTATGATAACCAGAAGGTAGGTCATCTCTTGTCCCGGATTACCAGCGACTTGTTCGACATCAGTGAGCTCCTTCACCATGGACCTGAGGATTTGGTCATCTCGGTGATTAAGATTATTGGCTCTTTTGCCATCCTTCTGGCTGTGAATGTAAGGCTTGCTTTCGTGGCGTTTGCATTTATTCCGGTTATGGCTGTGTTCGCATTTATCTTTAACGGGAAGATGCGCAAGGCGTTTAAGCGCAACCGGGAGAAGATTGCGGAGATTAACAGCCAGATTGAGGATAGCCTGTCGGGAATCCGGGTGGTGAAGTCTTTTGCCAATGAAAAAGAAGAGATGAAGAAGTTCAAGCGTGGGAATGATAATTTTGTGGCTGCGAAGAAGATCAGCTACAAGTACATGGGAATTTACCATTCCGGGCTTGGGGCGATGAGTACGCTGATTACGGTTGTGGTTCTGGTTGTGGGGGTCGTCATGATGCTGTCTGGCACGGTGGCCTTGACGGATTTGATTACCTTTCTCCTGTATATTGCGAATTTTACCGACCCGGTCAAGAAGCTGGTTGCGTTTACGGAGCAGTTCCAGAATGGTTATACGGGATTTGAACGGTTTCTTGAGATTCTGTCCATTGCGCCGGATATTGAGGATAAGCCGGACGCCGTGTCGGTAGGGCAGATGCGCGGTGAGATTGAGTTCCGGGATGTGTCTTTCCGGTATGACGACCAGAATGACAGGGTGTTAAACCATATTAATTTGAAGGTGGACGCCGGGGATTATATGGCTCTGGTGGGACCTTCCGGGGTGGGTAAGACGACGCTTTGCAGTCTGATCCCGCGGTTTTATGACGTGTCGTCAGGCTCTATCACGGTTGACGGGATTGACATCCGTGATATAAAACTGGATGACCTGCGCAACAATGTAGGAATCGTGCAGCAGGATGTATATCTGTTTGCGGGGACGATTCTCGACAATATCCGTTATGGAAGGATGGACGCCACGGATGAGGAGGTTGTGCGGGCGGCGAAGAATGCCAACGCCCATGATTTTATTATGAGTTTCCCTCAGGGGTATCATACGGATATCGGCCAGCGGGGAGTGAAGCTGTCCGGCGGGCAGAAGCAGAGGTTGTCGATTGCCCGGGTGTTCCTCAAGAATCCGCCGATTCTTATTTTTGACGAGGCGACGTCGGCGCTTGACAATGAAAGTGAGCAGGTGGTGCAGAAGTCTCTGGAAGGGCTGGCGAAGGAGCGGACGACCTTCGTGATTGCCCACAGGCTGACTACGATTCAGAATGCACAGAAGATTCTTGTGCTGACCGAGGACGGGATTGCGGAAGAGGGAACCCATGAAGAACTGCTTTTGAAGAAAGGAATCTATGAAGCGTTGTACCATAGAAATTTTGAAAATGTGTAGGGGATAGCCATATAATTTGTAGTATAAATCAATTTAAGTAAGGGGAGATAAGAATGATGGAGTTGGGTAAAAGAATGCGGGCTTCTATGCTGATTGTGATTCTGTTTTGCATGATGTGCGTGTCTGCGGTGCTTGCGAGGGAGGAAAAGATTGCAGAGGCAGAGATGGTGCAGGAAGCGGATTTGTATGCGGCTTGTGAGCCGTCAGGAAGTGAATAGAAATGCTTCCTGTGTGGCAAGATACTAAAGAATATAGGAAAAAGAGAAGGTCAGGATATGGACGAGATACAATTTAAAAGAGCTGAGTTGGAAGATAAGGAAATTATTTCTCATTATTTCAGGCATCATACGAGCCGGAGCTGTGAGCGGACATTTGCAAATGTATATCTATGGTCGCGCCAGTATCCGGTGAAATGGGCGGTTGTGGAGAATGCGCTGGTTTTTAAGAGCGAAGATGAGGAGCATCTGGCTTTTGCGTATCCGGCTGGGGAGGCGGCGGATGTGCGAAGGGCGATTGAATGGCTGATGGAGTACTGTAAGGGGCGCGGCTTGCCGTTTCAGATGTATAACCTGACGCCGGAGCATTTTGCGCAGCTTGAGGAATGGTATCCGGGAAGATTCCAGATTGCGTATGACAGGGACAGTGCGGATTATGTCTATGAGTCGGAGAAACTTGCCACGTTGTCAGGAAAGAAGCTGCATAGTAAGCGGAACCATATCAATAAGTTTAAGGCGCTGTATGATGGGCGCTGGTCGTATGAGGCAATCACGCTTCAGAATGCGGAAGAGTGTTTCCAGATGGCGCTGAAATGGCGGGAACAGAATGGCTGTGAGGATGACCCCGAAAAGCGCGGTGAGATTTGTGTGACGATGAACGCGCTGCGCTTGTTTGAAGAACTGGAACTGACAGGCGGGATTCTTAGGATTGACGGGGAAGTGGTAGCGTTTACCATCGGGGAACCGATCTGTTCCGATACGTTTGTGGTTCATATCGAGAAGGCTTTTGCGGATGTGGAAGGCGCGTACCCGATGATTAACCAGCAGTTCGTGGAGCATGAGTGCAGAGAGTATCTTTATGTCAACCGTGAGGAAGATACGGGGGCAGAAGGCTTACGAAAGGCAAAACTGTCATATCGTCCGGCATTTATGGTGGAAAAAGGGGATGTGACAGAGATAGAAGCGTGATAATAGATACGAATCAGGTGCATAAGAAGGAGAGAAGAGCATGATAGCAGAGAAAATGAAGAACATGGTAGCAAATAGTTCGGCAATCCGTGCGATGTTTGAGGAAGGCAACCGGCTTGCCCAGATTTACGGGGCGGAGAATGTGTTTGATTTTAGCCTTGGCAATCCTAATGTTGCGGCTCCTGAGTCGGTAAAAAATGCAATCGTTGAATTGCTGAACGAGAATGATCCGGTGGTTCTTCATGGGTATACGAACAGCAATTCCGGTTATGCGGATGTGAGGGAGACGGTGGCGCAGTCCTTAAATGAACGTTTTGGGACGAAGTTTGCGGGGAAGAATATCGTGATGTCAGTGGGGGCGGCAGGCGGATTGAATGTAATTTTGAAGACGCTTCTGAACCCCGGCGACGAGGTGATTGCCTTTGCCCCGTATTTCGGCGAGTACCGTTCATACACGAATAATTATGACGGGGTTCTGGTGGAGATTTCCCCGAATACTGTGGATTTCCAGCCGAAACTGGATGAATTTGAGCAGAAGATTACGCCCAGGACTAAGGCGGTCATTGTGAATACGCCGAATAATCCTACGGGCGTAGTTTATTCGGAGGAGACGATCCAGAAGATGGCTTCGGTTATGGAGGCAAAACAGCGGGAATTTGGGACGGATATTTACCTGATTTCGGATGAACCGTACCGTGAGCTGGTCTATGACGGAGCGGAGGTTCCGTATCTTACCAAGTATTATGCCAATACGATTGTGGGATATTCTTACAGTAAGTCCCTGTCCCTTCCTGGGGAGCGTATCGGTTATCTGGTAATCCCGGACGAGGTAAAGGACAGTGAGGACGTCCTGGCGGCGGCGAATGTTGCGACGCGGATTCTTGGGTTTGTGAATGCACCTACATTGCAGCAGAAGGTGGTTGCAAAATGTATCAATGAGAAGACGGACATTTCCTATTATGACAGGAACCGGGAGACATTATACCGGGGACTGCGGGAGTGTGGGTTTGACTGCATCAAGCCGCAGGGGGCTTTCTATCTTTTTGTGAAGTCTCCGGTTGCGGATGAGAAGGAGTTCTGCGCTGCTGCGAAGAAATATAACCTCTTGCTGGTGCCGGGAAGTTCGTTTGCCTGTCCGGGGTATGTGCGGCTTGCTTACTGCGTGGCTTATGAGACGATTGTGAATTCCCTGCCTAAGTTCCGGGAATTGGCGGGCGAGTATTTCTAAATGTGTAATGATTATAATACATGCCTCTGACAGGGCGGGATGCCGTTTCATAAGTCTTGAAAGAGGACGGATTGTGACAAAGATTGAAGGATAGAGAATATGAGAGAATATGAGAAAAATATCCGTAAGGTGGAGCCTTACGTGCCGGGGGAACAGCCCCAGAATAAAGTGATTAAACTGAATACCAATGAGAATCCCTATCCGCCTTCCCCGAGGGTTGCAAAGGCTTTGGAAGAGATGGATTCAGACAGGTTTCGGCTTTATCCGGACCCTGCATGTACAGCCCTTACAGAGGCGTTGGCGGATTTTTACCATGTGAATCCGGATCAGGTGTTTGTGGGAGTTGGGTCTGATGATGTGTTGTCTATGTGTTTCCTGACTTTTTTTAATTCAGACAAACCGATTTTCTTCCCGGACATTACATATTCTTTCTACAAGGTCTGGGCAGAGCTTTACCGGATTCCCTATGAGTGCCAGAAGCTTGACGGGGATTTCCGGATTGTGAAAGAGGATTATTATAAGGAGAATGGCGGGGTTATTTTCCCGAATCCGAATGCGCCAACGGCGCTCTATGAGGAACTGGATGTGGTGGAGGACATCATCCGGGCGAATCCAGATGTGATTGTGATTGTGGATGAGGCTTATGTGGATTTTGCAGGGCGTTCTGCAATGGAGTTGATTGACCGGTATGAGAACCTGATTGTGGTGCAGACGTTTTCTAAGGCAAGGTCTATGGCGGGGATGCGGATTGGGTATGCCGTTAGCAGCCCAAGGCTTATTAAGTATCTGAATGATGCGAAGTATTCCTTTAATTCATATACCATGAATCAGGCTGCGCTTGTGTGCGGCGTGGAGGCTGTGAAGGACAGGGAATATTTTGAGGAAGGGCTCCATAAGATTATTAAGACGAGGGAGTGGGCGAAAGGCCGGTTTGAGGAGCTGGGATTTTGCTGCCTTGATTCACGGGCTAATTTTATTTTTGCCACTCACCCGGAGTATGACGCAAAGGAATTGTTTGAGGCGTTGAAGGACAACGGCATCTATGTCCGGTACTGGGGAAGTGAGAGGATTGAGCAGTATCTTAGGATTACCATTGGGACCAGAGAGGAGATGGAGGTTCTGTTTGGATTCCTTGAAAGGTATGTGGAAAGGCAGATGCCGGGGTAATTTTGAGATGTTTCCCTATGGGGATAGTTGCAGATATAAAGGAGAGTGTCTATGACAGAAACATTAGTGCAGAGTATTATCGACGCTTTGGGCGGGAGTGTCGGGAAGGAAGCGATTGTGTTTATTATTTCGATGATCCCGATTCTGGAGCTTAGGGGGGCGCTTCTTGTAGCAGGTCCGCTTTTGGGGGTGCCTGTGGCCAAGGCGATTCCACTGTGTATCATTGGGAATATTATTCCCGTTCCCTTTATTTTGCTGTTGATTACGCCGATTTTTAAGTGGATGAAGGGGACGAAGCTGTTTAAGCCTATGGTGAATAAGCTTGAGTCTAAGGCGATGAGTAAGAGTGACAAGATTGAGAAGTATGAGTTCTGGGGGCTTGTCCTGTTCGTGGGGATTCCTCTTCCGGGAACCGGGGCGTGGACGGGGTCGCTGATTGCGGCGCTCCTTGGCGTGAAGTTTAAGAAGGCGTTTCCGGCGGTTATATTGGGAATATTTATGGCGACTGTGATTATGTGGTTTATCTCTTACGTGCTGCTTGGAGGGGTGCAGATTTTGGGATAGAGGTTATCTGGAATGTTGCAAAATCCTAAAACATTGTAAAACATGTATAAAAGAGTTGTAATGCCGCCGATTTTTTAGTACAATGTAAACATGAGATTTTACCAAGTATAAGGAGGCACCGAAAATATGAAGGTTTACAGAACTGACGAGATCAGGAACGTAGTTCTCTTAGGACATGGGGGGAGCGGCAAGACAAGCCTTGCTGAAGCGATGGCTTATGTATCAGGAGCAACGAACCGTATGGGGAAGATCACAGACCACAATACGATCAGTGATTTCGATAAAGAGGAACAGAAGAGAGAATTTTCAATCAGTACGACTCTGATCCCGATTGAGTGGGAGAAGGCGAAGATCAATGTCCTGGATACCCCGGGCTACTTCGATTTCGTAGGTGAGGTTGAGGAAGCGGTCAGCGCAGCGGATGCGGCAGTCATCGTAGTTTCCGGTAAGGCAGGCGTGGAAGTCGGGACAGAGAAAGCATGGGAGCTGTGCGACAAGTACAAGCTGCCGCGTATGATTTATGTGACGGAGATGGATGTAGACGACGCAAGTTTCCGTCAGGTGGTCGAGGATCTGAACGAGAGATACGGCAAGGTGATTGCGCCTCATTTCCAGCCAATCAGAGAGAACGAGAAGCTGGTAGGCTATGTCAACGTCATCAAGAATGCGGGCAGACGCTATACAGGCATCGGGCAGAGAGAAGAGTGCGAGATTCCGGATTACTGTAAACCGAACCTTGAGACATACCGTGAGAAGCTGTTAGAGGCAGTTGCAGAGATCAGCGATGAATATATGGAGCGTTATTTCGCGGGCGAGGAGTTCTCCGTTGAGGAGATCCGTGCGGCGATGCGTACCGAGGTTATGGAAGGACGGATTGTTCCGGTTGCGATGGGTTCTAATGTACAGGCACAGGGCGTTGCCAACCTGCTGTCTGATATCGTAAGATTCTTCCCGAGTCCGGATTGGAGAGAATGTGCAGGTATCAACCGTAAGACTAATGAGATATATGAGGCGAACTATGACTTTGCGAAGGCAAAATCCGCTTATGTATTCAAGACGATGGTAGACCCATTCATCGGAAAGTATTCCTTTGTCAAGGTATGTTCCGGAGTATTGAAGGGCGAGGATACGCTCTACAATGGGGAATCCGAGACAGACGAGAAGCTGGGTAAGATTTATACCATGGTGGGGAATAAGCCAGTAGAAGTCAAGGAATTATTTGCAGGCGATATCGGTGCGATTGCGAAGCTGACCAATACCAAGACAGGCGATACTCTTTCCGCAAAGACGACACCGGTGCTGTTCGGAAAGACCGAGTATTCCAAGCCTTATACATATATGAAGTATGTGACCAAGAACAAAGGCGACGAGGACAAGGTATCTCAGGCGCTCCAGAAGATGATGGCAGAGGATATCACTCTGAAGGCGGTCAATGACAGCGAGAACCGTCAGACTTTGATTTATGGTATGGGCGACCAGCACTTAGAGATTGCAGTGAGCAAGCTTCTCGAGAGATATAAGTGTGAAGTGACATTGGAGACGCCTAAGGTTGCGTTCCGAGAGACGATTAAGAAGAATTCTGATGTTGACACGAAGTATAAAAAGCAGTCCGGCGGACACGGGCAGTATGGTCATGTTAAGATGAAGTTTGCGTCTTCCGGCGATTTGGATACGCCGTACATCTTCGAGGAGACGGTAGTGGGCGGTGCGGTTCCTAAGAATTACTTCCCGGCAGTAGAGAAGGGACTTCAGGAATCTGTGATTAAGGGACCTCTTGCCGGATATCCGGTAGTGGGTGTGAAGGCGACATTGTACGATGGGTCTTACCATCCGGTAGACTCTTCTGAGATGGCGTTCAAGACTGCGACCATTCAGGCATTCAAGAAGGGATTCATGGAGGCTGGTCCGGTACTCTTAGAGCCAATCGCTTCGATTAAAGTCGTGGTTCCGGATGACTATACAGGAGATGTCATGGGTGATTTGAACAAACGCCGCGGACGTGTTCTTGGTATGAACCCGATTGCAGGGGGATTACAGGAGATTGTGGCAGATATCCCGATGACAGGTGTGTTTGGATATTGTACGGTACTGCGCTCCATGACAGGCGGAAGAGGAACCTATTCTTATGAGTTCGCGCGCTATGAGCAGGCTCCTTCTGATGTCCAGGAAGCAGAGATTGCCAAGAGAGCCGCTGAAGAATAGGAGAAAATAATT
>OFHO01000798.1_pt1 | contig 26719 bp, 25 predicted proteins | sample 1521531 | NCBI WGS metagenome assembly OFHO01 (sample SAMEA3504124, study PRJEB24116) | mouse gut metagenome | biome: mouse gut; feature: mouse-associated habitat; material: faeces | place: Denmark | collected 2011
AATTATGACAATACGGCAGACCGTGCAGTGGGTATTGTCCCCGATCTGGTCGACAAGTTCGCGGATATTTTTTCCAAAGAGAAAAAGAAATCGTGAATCTTTGGTAAATCCTGCGCCTTTCTACTTTACACCTCCCGGAAAAAATGTTAAAATTGAAGCAGTATGCAGGGGCCAGAAGGTGTGCGTACCCTTTTCCCTTGCATAGAACGAAGAAATAAAACAGGGAGGAAAACAGAATGGCAAGAAAAATGAAAACAATGGACGGTAACAACGCCGCCGCCCATGTTTCCTATGCGTTCACCGACGTTGCCGCCATTTACCCCATCACCCCTTCTTCCGTGATGGCGGAGGTGTCCGACAAATGGTCGGCGGATGGCAGGACCAACATCTTCGGCGAGCGGGTAAAGGTCGTTGAGATGCAGTCCGAGGCCGGCGCCTCCGGTACCGTCCACGGCTCTCTGGCCGCCGGCGCCCTCACCACCACCTTCACCGCTTCCCAGGGCCTGCTGCTGATGATCCCCAATATGTACAAGATGGCCGGCGAGCTGCTCCCCGGCGTCATCGACGTCTCCGCCCGGTGCGTGGCCTCCCACGCCCTGAACATCTTCGGCGACCACTCCGACGTTTACGCCTGCCGCCAGACCGGCTTTGCCATGATGTGCGAGAGCAGCGTCCAGGAGGTTATGGACCTCACCGCCGTCTCCCACCTTGCCGCCATCAAGGGCCGGGTCCCCTTCCTGAACTTCTTCGACGGGTTCCGCACCTCCCACGAGCTGCAGAAGATTGAGGTCTGGGATTATGACGACCTGAAGGAACTGGTGGACATGGACGCCGTGGACGCCTTCCGGAAGAACGCCCTGAACCCGGAGCACCCCGTCCTGCGGGGCACCGCCCAGAACGGCGATATCTTCTTCCAGGCCCGCGAGTCCTGCAACCCCTTCTATGACGCCCTTCCCGCCGTTGTGGAGGAGTACATGAACAAGGTGAACGCCAAGATTGGCACCAACTACGCCCTGTTCAACTACTACGGCGATCCCGCCGCCGAAAACGTCATCATCGCCATGGGCTCCATCTGCGAGACCATCGACGAGACCATCGACTACCTGAACGCCCAGGGCGGCAAGTACGGCCTCATCAAGGTCCGCCTGTACCGTCCCTTCTCCCAGAAGCATCTGCTGGCGGCCCTCCCCGATACCGTCAAGGTTATCTCCGTTCTGGACCGCACCAAGGAGCCCGGCTCCCTGGGCGAGCCCCTCTTCCTGGATGTTGTCGCCGCCCTGAAGGGCACCAAGTTTGAATCCCTCCCTGTCTACGGCGGCCGGTACGGCCTGGGCTCCAAGGACACCACCCCGGACCAGGTCATCGCCGTCTACAAGAACGCCGCCGCGGCCCAGCCCAAGGAGCGCTTCACCATCGGCATCGACGACGACGTCACCTTCCTCTCCCTCACCCCCGACGAGAACCCCAACACCGCCCCCGCCGGCACCACCGCCTGCAAGTTCTGGGGCCTGGGTTCCGACGGCACCGTGGGCGCCAACAAGAACTCCATCAAGATCATCGGCGACCATACCGATATGTTCGCCCAGGCGTACTTTGAGTACGATTCCAAGAAGTCCGGCGGTCTGACCATCAGCCACCTGCGCTTCGGTTCCACCCCCATCCACTCCACCTACTACATCAACAAGGCGAACTTCGTGGCCTGCCACAACCCCGCCTATGTTGGCAAGTACGACATCGTGGAGGACCTGGTGGACGGCGGTACCTTCCTGCTCAACTGCGGTTGGGACCTGGCCGAGCTGGAGGAGCGCCTCCCCGGCAAGGATAAGCGCTACATCGCCACCCACGGCATCAAGCTCTACACCATCGACGGCGTCAGCATCGGCAAGGAGCTGGGCCTGGGCACCCGCATCAATACCGTCCTCCAGTCCGCCTTCTTTAAGCTGGCCGGTATCCTCCCCGAAGCGGATGCCATCAAGTATATGAAGGACGCTGCCACCGCCTCCTACGGCCGCAAGGGCGAGGCCATCGTCAAGATGAACCACGACGCCATCGACCTGGGCGCCCAGCGTATCCACGAGGTGCAGGTGCCGGAGTCCTGGAAGAACGCCCCCGATTCCCACCCGGTGGAAAAGGCTGTGGGCGACGACCAGGTGCTGGTGGACTTCGTCAACAACGTGGAGATCCCCGTCAACGCCCACCGGGGCGAAAAGCTGCCTGTCTCCGCCTTTAAGGGCGCCGAGGACGGCACCTTCCCCCTGGGCTCCTCCGCCTTCGAAAAGCGGGGCATCGCCGTGGACGTTCCCACCTGGAACCCCGAAAACTGCATCCAGTGTAACTTCTGCTCCTATGTCTGCCCCCATGCCGTCATCCGTCCCGTGGCCCTCACCGCCGAGGAAGCCGCCAAGGTTCCCGCCGGCCAGCTGACCATGGATATGACCGGTATGCCCGGCATGAAGTTTGCCATGACCGTTTCCGTTCTGGACTGCACCGGCTGCGGCAGTTGCGCCAACGTCTGCCCCGGCAAGAAGGGCCAGAAGGCCCTCACCATGCAGAGCCTGGACAGCCAGCGGGAGAAGCAGGACGGCTTCGCCTATGGCTTCAGCCTGCCGGAGAAGCCCGAAGTGGCCGAAAAGTTTAAGCCTACCACCGTCAAGGGCAGCCAGTTTAAGCAGCCGCTCCTTGAGTTCTCCGGCGCCTGCGCCGGCTGCGGCGAGACCCCCTACGCCAAGCTGGTCACCCAGCTCTTTGGCGACCGGATGTATATCGCCAACGCCACCGGCTGCTCCTCCATCTGGGGCGGCTCCGCTCCCTCCACCCCCTACACCAAGGATAAGAACGGCCGCGGTCCCGCCTGGGCCAACTCCCTCTTCGAGGACAACGCCGAGTTCGGCTACGGCATGTTCCTGGCCCAGGATACCCTCCGCAAGCAGCTGATCGCCAAGGTGGCGAAGCTGGGCGAGACCGCCCAGGGCAGCGCCAAGGAGGCCATCGACGGCTACCTTGCCACCGTGAACGACGGCGTTGCCAATGGTCCCGCCACCGCCGCCCTGGTGATGGAGCTCCAGAAGTGCGAAGGCCCCTGCGAGCTGGGTAAAGAGATCCTGAAGATGAAGGAATTCCTTGCCAAGAAGTCCAACTGGGTCTTCGGCGGCGACGGCTGGGCCTTCGATATCGGCTTTGGCGGCCTGGACCATGTCCTGGCTTCCGGCGAGGATGTGAACATCCTGGTCTTCAACACCGAGGTGTACTCCAACACCGGCGGTCAGTCCTCCAAGGCTACCCCCACCGGCGCCGTGGCGCAGTTCGCCGCCGCCGGTAAGGAAGTGAAGCAGAAGGATCTGGCAGCCATCGCCATGAGCTATGGCTACGTCTACGTGGCCCAGGTGGCTATGGGTGCCGATTACAACCAGTGCATCAAGGCCTTCCAGGAGGCGGAGAGCTACCACGGCCCCTCCATCATCATCGCCTACGCCCCCTGCATCAACCACGGCATCAAGGGCGGTCTGGTGAACGCCCAGGCCGAGATTAAGAACGCGGTGGCCGCCGGCTACTGGCATATGTTCCGCTTCGATCCCCGCCTGGCTGCCGAGGGCAAGAACCCCTTCAGCCTGGACAGCAAGGAGCCCACCCTGTCCTACGCCGACTTCATTAAGAACGAGGTGCGGTACACCTCCCTGGTCCGCTCCTTCCCGGAGCGCGCGGAGGAGCTCTTCGCCAAGGCGGAGAAGGATGCCGCGGCCAAGTACCGTCATCTGCTGAAGCTGAAGGCTCTCTACGACGTGGACTGAATCCAGACGCGCCCCTGCTAAGGCAGGCTTTTCCCGCAACATTTTAGCAAACCGCCTGGAGGTCAGCGCTCGTGCCAGACACAGCGCTGGCCTCCAGCTGCAATTTCTCGCCCTCCGGGGTGCCCCCGGTGTCACGCCCTGCACGGCCTTCGGCCTTACCTTTGCAAAAGGCGCAAGTGACTGCCTGGGGTCTTAGAACCTGTTCAGCATCTAACCGCCCGCCGTCTGGCAGGTCTTTTTCCGCCATGCTTTGCCAAATTTTTTTGCAATACATACAGTATTGCTGCAAAAATTTGTCTGCGCCTGACAAAAATATCCCTTGCCATCCGCCGCACGTCCAGATACGGAACAGGTTCTTAGATTCTGCGCTTTTGCACCGGGGACATTGGCCGCTTATCTTTTTGCTTCTTTTCTCGTGAAAAGAAAAAGAAGGCAGGGATGGGCGGCAGCCCAGATTGGCAGGAAGAAGGAGGTGCCGGTTTTAATTGAACATACTCATCATCGGCTGCGGCCGGGTAGGGGCTGGCCTGGCCAACGCCCTCTATAAGGAGGGCCACGACATCTCGGTGGTGGATTCCTCCCCAGAGAGCTTCACCCACCTGGAGGACGGCTTTACCGGCTTCCGCCTGGCGGGGGTGCCCATTGATTCCGCTGTCCTGCGCCGGGCGGGCATCGAGGAATGCCACCTGGTTGCCGCCGTCACCGGGGACGACAACACCAATTTGATGGTGGCCCAAATTGCCAAAAGGATTTTCCGGGTCCCCAAGGTCCTAACCCGCCTTTACGACCCGGCCCGCCAGGACCTCTATGAGCAGGAGGGGCTGCACACCGTCTGCCCCACCAGCCTGACGGTGGACCTTATCCAGCAGATTATCAGCGAATCGGAAGAAAGCGCCAGCCGGGTGGTCTTCGGCAACAGCACCCTAAGCCTTTCCGCCCTGGCGGTGCCCCCGGACCACCGGGGGAAGACCATCGCCCAGGTGGGGCGCAGCGAGGACGAAAGCATCGTGGGGGTGCTGCGCCGGGATGGCGCCCTCATCTTCCACGAGAAGGCCGGCGGCTACAAGCTGAAAAAAGGGGACCGCATCCTCTGCGCACGATTGGTTTAGAGAGGGGTGTTTTCTTTGAAGGTCATTGTTGTAGGAGCGGGCAAGGTGGGTTTTTACCTGGCCAAGACCCTGCTCCAGCATGGGCACACCCCCCTGGTGATTGAGACCGACCAGGAGCACTGCCGCCGGGCGGCGGATGAGCTGGGCATCCCCGTCACCTGCGGGGATGGAAGCTCCGCCGACGTCCTCCAGGCCGCCGGGGCCCAGGGGGCGGACGCCATCGTCACCGCCACCGGGGCGGACCAGACCAACCTCATCGCCTGCCAAACCGCCCGCCGCCTCTTTGGGGTGAAGCGCACCCTCAGCCGGGTGAACGACCCAGGGAACCTTACGGTTATGAAGAAGCTGGGGGTGGATGTCCCCGTCTCCAGCACCGATATCCTGGCCCGCACCCTGGAGCGGGAGGTGGACGCCTCCGCCATCCAGTCCCTCATCTCCCTCAACCGGGGGGAGGCCACTATCAGCCAGTTCACCCTGCCGGAGGACAGCCCTCTGGAGGGGGAGGCGGTGAAGGACCTGCGCCTGCCGGCGGAATGCGTCCTCATCTCGGTCACCCGGCGGGGGGAGCTTATCATCCCCCGCGGTCCCACCAAGCTCCAGGGTGGGGACCAGGTGCTGGTGCTGGTGGGAGCCTCTGCCACCCACCAGCTGATGGAGGCCCTCCATCTGGACGAAAACGAGGAAGGGGAGCCGGAGGAAGCCGCTTCCCACCCCCAGGAGCGGCAGAAATGGAAAATTCCCTGGAGGAAGAAATAAGATTGGCTTGTTTTTTGCTTGCTTTTTTCCGAAATGTGACGATAATTATATTGACACAGAATCACTCAGGCGGGAAAACTGCGCCTGTCTGACAAAATGCCACCACAAATAGGCAAGGAGGAGCTGTATCTATGCTCAAGAACATGAAGATCAGAACCAGTCTCTTGTTAGGGTTCGGGATCACCCTTCTGGTTTCCATCATCATCATCGCTTCTACGCTGTTTTTGATGAACCAGCAGAGCGGTAAGATGGTGGAGGTGATCAACACCGATGTTGAAGCCTGCGACCTGATTAAGGCCACCCGCATCGACGCCAACATTGCGGCCCGGAATCTCCGCAACATTCTGCTGCTTCCGGATAACCCCAATAACGCCCAGATGCTTGCCGCCATCCAGACCTCCCTTTCCGCCCTGGACCAGGATATGGCAACCCTGGAAAGCGTCTATACCCTGCAGGATAATCAGCTTGTAGAATACAAGAAGGCCATTGACAGCTGGAAGGAAGCCGCCAACGATATTCTCACCGCTGCCAATGCCGGCCGCACGGAAGAGGCCATCCGCCTGGTGCAGAACGAGTGTATCCCCCGCCTGGATGCCCTGGGAGAGATTGCGGAGGGGATGGATAATGCCCTGAACGCCGCGAAAAACGCCGAGCTTGCCAGCCAGCAGAAGGGCTTTACCTACATAACCCTCATTGTGATGGGGGTCCTGGCCGTGGTCCTGGTCATCATGATGCTCTTCATCACCAAAGTGATTCGGGGTATCGTCGTTCCCACCGCCCAGGTGCAGAAGGCCCTGATGGGCTTCAGCGAAGGCCGCCTGAAGATTCCGGTGGATTACCAGAGCAAGAACGAGATTGGCGATATGTGCGAGGCGCTGCGCAAGAGCCAGATCATCCTGGGCGGCGTTATTGAGGATGTCTGCGACCTCCTGAGCAAGATGGCCGGGGGCAACTTCAATGTCAAGACCCGCGACGAGGCCCTTTATGTGGGTGACCTGAGCACCATCCTCCACGCCCTGCGCAGCCTTAAGCAGAAGCTGAGCAGCACCATGGTCCAGATTCACCAGGCCGCGGAGGAGGTTTCCTCCGGCGCCGACCAGGTCTCCTCCGGTGCCCAGGCCCTTTCCCAGGGCGCCACCGAGCAGGCTTCCTCTGTGGAAGAGCTGGCCGCCACCATCAACGACATCTCCGAGCAGATTAAGGCCAACGCCGATAACGCCCAGCAGGCCAGCCAGATGGCGGACGATGTGGGCCAGAAGATCGACCAGAGCAACACCCAGATGCAGGAAATGACCGCCGCCATGGGCGAAATCAGCGAGAAGTCCAAGGAAATCGCCAAGATCATCAAGACCATCGAGGATATCGCCTTCCAGACCAACATCCTGGCTCTCAACGCCGCCGTGGAGGCCGCCCGCGCTGGGGCCGCCGGCAAGGGCTTTGCCGTTGTGGCCGATGAGGTCCGCAACCTGGCCAGCAAGTCCGCCGACGCCTCCAAGAGCACCTCCGCCCTCATCGAGGGTTCTGTGAAGGCGGTGGAGAACGGCACCCGCATCGCCACCGAGACCGCCAAGGACCTGGTGGAAGTGGTGGAGGGCGCCCAGGAGATCGTCGTCACCATCAACCGCATCGCCTCTGCCTCCAAGCAGCAGGCCGAGGCCGTGGCCCAGGTCACCCAGGGTGTGGACCAGATTTCCAGCGTCATTCAGACCAACTCCGCCACCTCGGAGGAATCCGCTGCCGCCAGCGAGGAGCTGGCCAGCCAGTCCACCATCCTGAAGGAGCTGGTGGATCAGTTCACCCTCAGCGATGAGTTCAGCGGCGGTTCCAGCTTCAGTTCCTCTGTCCCTTCCTTTACCGGCAAGTCCATCTCCTACCAGGATGATGATGACGATTACGTCGCCTACAACAGCGACAAATACTAATTGCTGCCCTGGGGGCCGAAAGGCCCCCATCGCATAAGAACCTGTATCCATAGCCGGACAATGCCAGATGAGCGAGAGGTTTCTCCATCCTGCAAGGCAAAAATCCGCAGAACTACTTGGTGTAATTCAAGGATTTTTAACACAGCAGGGCGAAAAAAGAGCCGACCAGATGGTATTGGATGGTTGTGAATACAAGCTCTAAATCTCAGAAAAGGATTGATGAACATGGATGTAATGTCAATCGCGGCTACCAGCATTTCTCTGAGCCAGATGCAAACCGCCCAGGCGGTTAGCGTTGCCGTCACCCGCAAGGCGATGGACCAGATGACACAGCAGGCTGCCGCCATCGTGGAGGACATCCAGCAGGCAGTCCCTCCTACTGTTCCGGGCAGCCATATGGACATCCTGGCCTGAGCAGCACAAAAAGACCCCCTTCGGGGGTCTTTTTTTATGGGGCTTTGGGGTGTTTTACAGCAGGTAATGATTTTCCCGCTCCGCCACCAAAAGGGCCTTCAGCTTATAGGTGGCAAAGCCCTCCACCACCAAGGGCTCCTGCTTGCAAAGCTCTTCGGCAGCTTCGTAGCTTTCGGCCCGGAGGATGTACATACCGGCGACGCCGGGGTACCCCTTGAAGACGCCGGCAAGCTCCAGGTGCCCCTGGTTATCCAGCTCCTCCAGGCGGGCGACGTGCCGCTCCACCGCAGCTTTGGTGAGGCGGTTATAGGACTTTGTCTTTTCAATCATCATCACATACAGCCATTTTTCCATCGGTTTTAACATCCTTTCTTAATTCCAGATAAGCCTGTTAGGCCTTGTAAAGAGCAGCAATCTCCAAAGCCCGCTCCCGCAAAAGCCTCCGGGCGATAGCCGGTTCCAGAACCTCCACATACCGCCCAAAGGACAACAGGTAGTGGAAGGTCCAGTTGCTGAGGGGGTAGGGGAAGGTGACGGTGAAGCTGCCATCCGCCTCCGGCCTCACCTGATCCTCCTGGAAGTCGTCGTACAGCTTGTAGGCAATTTCCGGGGCAAACCGCAGCTTAAAGAGGAGCAGCTCCGGCTCCGCCGGACAGTCCGCCCCCAGGATATAATCCTGGGGAAGGGTGCGGGTAAAGGTCTCCGCCAGAAGGCGAAGCTCCTTGATGCGGGAAAGGCGAAAGGTCCGGAGCTCCTGCCGCTTTTGGCAGTACCCCACCAGATACCAGGTCCTTCCCTTAAAGGCCAGTTGCAAAGGCTCCACGGTCCGTTGGGAGCGTTGCAGGCTGGAGCTGAAGTATAGGAAGGCTACCCGGCGCTTGTGGACGATGGCGGATTGCAGCTGGGAAAGCTCCGCCTGCCGCTGTTGACCGCTGCCCCAATAGGAGAGGTCGATGGAGAGCCAATTTTCTTCGGGCCGCCGGCCAAAGATGGCCCCCAGCTTGTGGAGGGTGAGGCCGGCGTCAGGGTAGCTTGCGGCCTGGAGCATTTGCAGGGCCTGGAGGATGTTTTTCTGCTCCTCCTGGGAAAAGAGGGAGCGATCCAGGGTGTAGCCATCCACCAGGGCGATGCCTCCGCCGCTGCCCCGTGTGGAGATGATGGGAATATTGGCAAGGGTGAGGGTGTTGATATCCCGGTAGATGGTCCGGGTGGAGACCTGGAAATGCTCCGCCAATTCCCTGGCGGTGACCCGCTCCCGGCTGACGATGTAAAAGACCATGCTTAACAGGCGTTCAATCTGCATAGGGCCCCTCCCCTCTCCAAAAGGATAACACAGCCAATGAGACAAATAGCTGTCCTATTTAAAAAATATTATAGAGGATTCCCGAAACGGTGGCAATAGCGAAATTATACCGGGGAGTGGCCAAACCACGCAGATTTTCCTATTAAATTTGCTGTGTTATTGAACTCTTTTGTCATTCTTCTTTTTGCTTCTTTTTCTTCTTTTGCAAGAAGAAAAAGAAGGCGGGGCTGGGCGGCAGCCCAGATTGGCATAAAAAACGCGTTTGTCCACTCCCATTATACCGGCCAAAGGGGCATAAAATATCGCAGAATCCGCCAGGAGGCCGCCCCCTTCCCGCCCCTTCCGCCAAAAGCCCCATCTCCCCGTGGAGAAAGCCGCCGAAGGCTGTGGAAAGCTGCGACGGAAAAGACTGGAATAATTTCTCATTCGGTGGTAGTATACTGTTAGACGGACAAGCACCCCCACGGCGGGGGAGAGACATCAATCTAGAGACAGGGAGGAAGACGGATGAAGCTGCCGGGACGGCCAAAAACCATAAATCAGGTGGTTTCACTTCCAGTAGGGAGCATCCTCCCCAGCCCCCACCAGCCCCGCCGGGATTTCAACCTGGCGGAACTGGATATCCTGGCAAAGAGCATCGCCCAAAACGGGCTTCTTTGCCCCATCACCGTCCGCAAGGACCCGGAGGGGGGGAACCGGTACTTCCTCATCGCCGGGGAGCGCAGGCTGCTGGCCTGCCGCCGCCTGGGGTACGAGGAGGTCCCCGCCGTTATCAGCACCGCCCCGGAGGCCAACGCCGCCGTCCTCACCCTCATCGAAAACCTCCACCGCCAGGACCTGAACTGCTTCGAGGAGGCGGAGGGCATCTACGCCCTGATGAAGGAAAGCGGCTTGAGCCAGCAAAAAATCTGCGCCATGCTGGCAAAGCCCCAGCCCACGGTCGCCAACAAGCTCCGGCTGCTGCGGCTGGACCCCCAGGTGCGGCAGTTTCTCATCGACCACGGCATGGGGGAGCGGATCGCCCGCTCCCTGCTGGCCCTCACCGGGGCCGACCGCCAGCTGCGGGCCGCCCGGCACATCCTCCAGAACCAGATGAGCGCCCGCCAGGCGGAAGCCTACATCGCCACCCTCACCGGTCCCAAGAAGGGGAACCGCCGGGCCATGGGCTACCTGCGGGACCTGCGAATCCTCTTCACCCCGGTGGATAAAGCGGTGGAGGAGATTAAACGCTGCGGCATCTCGGTGCAGGCCCAGACCACCGAGGAGAAGGACTTTGTCTGTTACACCATCCGGGTGCCCAAAAACGCCTCCGCGCGGCCTGCCCAGGCCGGGGAGCAGGGAACTGCCTCCGCCTGAGCCGCCATAAGAAACCTTGCCCCTCTCCGGGGAGGGGAGCTGCCTCTTTCTTCCCTCCCCATCTTTCCCGGCTGATGCGGTACGCCGACCCCCGGCGCGCCGTCAGCATAGATGCGCTTCCCATAGCTGACCCAAAAGGCCCTGCCGGGAAACCGGCGGGGCCTTTTGGGCGCTTGCGGTAATAGAAAACCGGGAGGATCTGGGAATATCCGGCCTTCTTTTTCTTTTCGCGGGAAAAGAAAAAGAAGCAAAAAGAAAAGCGGCCTGGCGGTGGGAAAAGAAGAGGGGGAAGGGTACCGCCTTACTCCCCCTTCTCCTCTATGCAGGAGGCAAGGCACTCCTCCACCCACTCCACCGAGGCAAAGGCCAAACGGTAATGGGGCTCTTCGTTCAGGAGCTGAATCTCCCGGAGGGCCTCCGGGCCCTCCCCCTCCTCCGCCGTGGCGGCGGCAGGGATACAGAGGGGCGGGAACATGACGCACCACCAGTTCTTTCCCTGGGCCTCCCCAATGGTGAGGCGCAGGGCATCGTACTCCCCGGCGGGGAGGGTGGAATCCTCGTATTCCCGCGTGTTAAAGTACATCCGGGTCAGCTCCGCCCGCACCGGAAGCTGGCAGCCGTTTTCCGCCAGGGTACGGCGGGCGGTCTCCTCGATGGCGGGGAGGCAGGCCGCCGCTTTGGCCTGGGCCTCGGCCAAGGTGGCCGCGCCGGAAAAGAGATCTTCCGTCTCCAGCAGCACCGCGTCCCGTACCTGGAGCTTCAGGGCCTGGTCTTCGGGGCTGTCCGAGTTGGCCAGGATATGCAGGCGCAGCACATCCTGCCGGACCTGGGCGCACTGCTGCCCAAACCCCGCCAGAGGGGAAAGGAGCATTGCCAGCAGCAGCCCGCCCCCCAGGGCGGCGTCCAAGCGGCGGCGTCTCCTGCGCTCCTCCGGGAGGGAGGCAGCGTCCTTCGGGGTGGAAAAGAGCTTCTTCAGGCGGTATATTTTCATCTTCCTCTGTCCTTTCTTTGGCGGCGGTTGTGTCGTTGCCAGCAGTATGGGCCGAGGAGAAGGAAATTATTCCCACCCATGGAAAAAACCGGACGCCTCGAAGGAAAGGCGCCCGGCTTTTCATTGGTTTGCTAGGAGGAGTGGCCGCCGCAGCTGTGCCCCTCCCCGTGCTGGTGATGGGTACAGGAGGTGTCCGGGTCGTACTGGAGATTTCCCTTCACCAGGGCCAGGGCCGCGTCGTCCGCCGCCCCCGTCACCCCAGGGTATAGCTGGATTTCTGCCTGGGCCAGGGCGGTGCGCGCGCCGGCGCCGATGCCGCCGCAAATCAGGTGTGTGACACCCTTTTCCCGGAGAAATCCCGCCAAAGCCCCGTGGCCGCTGCCGTTGGTCTCCACCACCTGGGCGGAGCGGATCTCCCCCGCCTCCACCTGGTAGAGCTTAAAAGCCTCACTGTGGCCAAAGTGCTGGAACACCTGGCCATCCTGGTATGTGACTGCAATTATCATGATTGGTTCCTCCTTTGTTTCCCTACAGCCCTGCTAAAAGCGGATAAGGCGCGTTACAGCTCCCGGAAGTGCCGCGCCAGGCCGGTGCGCTCCAGGAGGGCCACCAGCAGCAGGCCCAGCCCCAGGCAGGCGGCCAGCTCCCCCAGCCCCACCCCCACGGCGGAGGTGACAAACCCCACAAGGGAGGGGGTATCCAGGAAGAAAGCATTGATTTCCCAGCCGATGATGAGGGTATTGGAGACCACCGGGGCCAAAGCGGAAAGCACCGGCAGCCCCCGGAAGCGTATCCCCCGCAGCAGCCAGGTGAAGACGCACCCCACCAGGGTGGCAAGGGTGCCGAAGAGGATATCCTGGGGGAAGGTAACTCCCATCAAAAAGCCGATGGTATTGGTGATGAGGCAGCCCACCGTCACTCCCACCCCCGCGACGGGGGAGAAGACTGGCAGGAGGGTGAGAGCCTCCGAGACGCGAAACTGCACCGGCCCGAAGGAGAGAAGGGGCAGCGCCAGTGCCAGCACGGAATAAATGGCGGCCAGCAGGGCGCTGGTCACCAAGCGTTTTAGCTTGCGGTTTTCCATATTCATTTTTCCTTTCGTAGGGCCTGGCCCAAAACAGCCGGCCCCTAGTATTTGTTTAGCGTCAGGAATTTTCGACTGACGGCGGGTCCCGCCCGCGGGAGAAGGGTCTTTGCAAGGGCTGATAGGATGCTTCTTATCTTAGCACATTCTTCGGAAAAAGGGAAGAGGATTTCTGCCACGGGAGTGGCTAAATTGCGCAGTTTTTGCGAGCACAAAAAACTACGCAATTTGCACCCTCCCCCAGGCGGGTTTTCCCTTCCAAAAGGTTTCCAGATGTGCTATAATTGGCAAAGTGTGATTGCATCCAAAACCAAAGGGGGAGCGGTGGGCATTATGAAAAAGGGCTTTGACCATGAAATTTACATCGAACGGCAGTCCAAATACATCCTGGAGCGGGTGAAAGGCTGGGACAAGCTGTACCTGGAGTTCGGCGGCAAGCTGATGTACGATCTCCACGCCAAGCGGTGCCTCCCCGGCTACCGGGAAAACGCCAAGCTGGAGCTTTTGCAGTCCTTGGGGGACCAGGCGGAGATCCTCATCTGCGTCTACGCCGGGGATATCCAGCACAACAAGCGCCGGGGGGACCTGGGGAACACCTACGAGGCGGAGGTGCTTAAGCTCATCGACGACCTGCGGGCCCTGGGTCTCACCGTCAATTCGGTGGTCATCACCCGGTACGAGGGACAGCCCGCCGCCCGCATCTTCGCCAACAAGCTGGAAAGCCGGGGCATCACCACCTACACCCACGCCCCCATCCCCGGCTACCCCTCGGAGGTGGACACCATCGTCAGCGACCAGGGGTATGGCGCCAATCCCTATATCCGCACCGAAAAGCCCATTGTGGTGGTCACCGCCCCCGGCCCCGGCAGCGGCAAGCTGGCCACCTGCCTGGGGCAGCTCTACCACGAGCACCAGCTGGGCAACCGGGCGGGGTACGCCAAGTTCGAGACCTTCCCCGTCTGGAACGTCCCCCTAAAGCACCCCCTGAACGTGGCCTACGAGGCCGCCACCGCCGACCTGAAGGACTTCAACATCATTGATTCCTTCCACCTGGACGCCTACGGCGTCACCACCGTCAACTACAACCGGGATATGGAGATGTTCCCGGTGGTCCGGCGCATCATCCAGCGCATCACCGGGGATGATTCCATCTACCGTTCCCCCACCGATATGGGGGTGAACCAAATCGCCGCCGCCATCGTGGACGACGAGGCGGTGCGGGAGGCCTCCTGCCAGGAGATTATCCGCCGGTATTTAAAGGCCGCCGCCGATTACAAGCGGGGTGCGGCGGAAATTGATACCCTCCACCGCCTCCAGGTGCTGATGGAGACCATGAACCTGCGGGTGGAGGACCGGGCGGTGGTGCTGCCAGCGCGGGAGTACCTTGCCAAGGTGAAGGAGCGGCTGGGCACCCAGGAGGGGGTCTCGGCGGTGGCTATCCAGCTGGATGACGGTACCGTCATCACCGGCCGCAACAGCCAGCTGATGTCCGCGGCGGCCGCCGCCATCCTCAACGCCGCCAAGCACCTGGGGAATATCCCGGACGACATTCTGCTGCTGCCCCCCATTATCATCCAGCCCATCCTGAACCTGAAAAGCGGCCCCCTGAAGATGAAAAACTGCCACCTGGGGGCGGAGGAAATCCTCATGGCTCTATCCATCTCCGCCGTCACCAACCCCACCGCCCAGGCGGCCATGGAGCGGCTGGGGCAGCTGGACGGCTGCCAGGCCCACTCCACCAGCTACCTCACCCGCAGCGACGAAAAAATCTGCTCCAAGCTGGGGCTGGACGTCACCTGCGACCCGGAACACCTGAGCGAAAGCCTCTTTTATATCTAAAGACAGAAAAATCCCCCTGGAAAACCAGGGGGACTTTTGCGTTTTAAGGCCAGTTTTGGTTTTGCAAGGAGGCAGGGGCCGGGGGAAGGGGCCAACAGCCCCCCTGAAAACCCAGCCGGCTTTCCTTACATATCCCGCGAGGCTACCCAGGCGGCGCCGGTGCCGCAGATATCCGGCACCACCACCTCCCCCACCTTCACCGGGGAGGTAAGCTCCACGGTGTCCAGCAGGGCCATGGCCTGGGAAATCATCCCCTTGGGGATGTCCCGATCGGTCTTCACCGGCAGGCGCTTGTGGATGCCCCCCTGAATCTTCACCGTGGAGGTGATGACCCGGGTGGGATTTGTCAGCTCCTTCTTGCCGTAGTCCACGCCGCGGGCGCAGCCGAAGCCGGTGACCTCAAAGTCCTTCTCCTCGTCCACCGCCAGGTGGCAGCCCTTGGGACAGACGATGCAGATGAGATTTGTCATGGTAAACCCTCCCTTACTGCTTTTCCACCGTGATGGTGATATTCTCCCCCTGGACCTTGTCCAGATGGACGCGGGGAATGACAATCTTCTCCATCTCGCCGGGGGCCATATGCTCCCGCTTAAACTGGCAGAGGAGATTCTCCCCGTCCTTTACCTGAATTACCATATCCCGGTAGACGTTGCCCACCCGGAAGAAGACCTCCACCGTTTTTTCCACGTTCTCCCGGCGGATGTGCTGGGGGACGGTGTAGGTGACGCAGTTGCCGGTCTTCACCTCCAGGACAGGGCCTCCCGCCTCCTGGCCGGCGGCGTACTGGGCGGCGGCGGCGCCGGCCCGCATGCTTTCGGCGGTGACGAAGTCCACCAGGTCATGGACATGGACCACGTTGCCGCAGCCAAAGACGCCGGGGACGCTGGTCTCCATATTTTCAAAGACGATGGCGCCGTTGGTGCGGCGGTCCATGGCGATTCCGGCGGAGCGGGTCAGCTCGTTTTCCGGGATGAGGCCCACCGAAAGAAGCACCGTGTCGCAGTCGAAGACAATTTCGCTGCCGGGGATGGGGGCCCGGTTTTCGTCCACCTTGCTCACCACCACCTTTTCCACCCGCTCCTTGCCCTGGATGTCGGTGATGGTGTGGGAGAGGTAGAGGGGAATGTCGTAGTCGTTGAGGCACTGGACGATGTTCCGGTTCAGGCCGTTGGAATAGGGGCAAAGCTCCACGCAGGCCAGCACCTTGGCCCCCTCCAGGGTCATCCGACGGGCCATGATGAGGCCGATATCCCCGGAGCCCAGAATGACCACCCGCTTGCCGCACATCCAGCCCTCCATGTTCACGTACCGCTGAGCGGCCCCGGCGGTGAAGATACCGGCGGGCCGGTCGCCGGGGATGGCGATGGCCCCGCGGGTCCGCTCCCGGCAGCCCATAGAAAGGACAATGGACCTGCCCTCCAGGGCCTGGTATCCCTCCCTGGTGCTGATGCAGTGGACCACCTTATCCTGGCCCACCTCCAGCACCATGGTGTCCAGCTTTACCTCCACGTCGGTTTTGCGGAGCATCTCCACAAACCGCCCGGCGTATTCGGGGCCGGTGAGCTCCTCCTTGAAGTAGTGGAGGCCAAAGCCGTTGTGAATGCACTGGTTGAGGATGCCACCCAGCTCCTTGTCCCGCTCGATAATGACAATTTTCTTGGCGCCCTTTTCGGAGGCGGCGCAGGCGGCGGCAAGGCCGGCGGGGCCTCCGCCGATGATGATAACATCGTATTTCATATCACTTGCCCTCCTTTGTAGGTTGGGTGAGGATGTAGGAGCCTTCCTCGTCCATGAGGATTTGATCCAGGGGGAGATTCAGCTCCCGGGAGAGGATCTCGTGGACGCGGGGGCCGCAGAAGCCCCCCTGGCACCGGCCCATTCCGGCGTTGCAGCGGCGCTTGATGCCGTCGATGGAGCGGGGGACGATGGGGCGGTGGATGGCCTCCACAATCTCCCCTTCGGTGACTGTCTCGCACCGGCAGATGATCCGGCCGTAAAGGGGGTTCTCCGCCACGATCTTCGCCTTCTCCTCCGGGGAGAGGTGGCGGAAGACGGTGCGCTCCCTGGTGTCGATGAAGGTTTCCTTCTTGTGAAGGGCAAGGCCGCAGCTTTGGAGCAGCTCCACCGCCTCCACGCCGATGGCGGGAGCGGAGGAAAGGCCGGGGGATTTGATGCCCCCCAGGTTGATAAAGCCCTTTGCGGCGGGGGATTCCTCGATGATGAAATCCGCCTGGTCGCTGTTGGCCCGGACCCCGGCGAAGTTGCGGATGGAATCCCGGAAGTTGACGGCAGGCACCGATTTTACCGACATTTTGCGGACAAAGGCGAGGCCGGCGGCGGTGTTGTTCACATCCTCCGCTCGGTCCACCCCCTCGGCGTTGGGGCCGACGATAAGGTTGCCGTGAACGGTGGGAGCCACCAGCACCCCCTTGCCGTCCGGGTTGGGGCACTGGAACACCACCTTGTTTACCAGCTCCCCCTGGGCCTTATCCAGCAGGAAGTATTCCCCCCGGTTGGGCAGGGTTTTGAAGGTGTGGCCCCCTACCATGGCATGGACCTTATCGGCCTCCACACCGGCGGCGTTCACCACGTATTTGGCCTCTACCTCCCCGGCGGCGGTGTGCAGCAGGAAGGTTTCCCCCTTCTTTTCGATGGATTCCACCTTGGCGGAAAGCTTTACCTCGGCGCCGTTTCGGACGGCGGTTTCCGCCAGGGCGATGCAGAACTCCCAGGGGCTGACAATGGCGGCGGAGGGGGCGTAGAGGGCGCCCACCACCTCGGTGCTGATGGCGGGCTCCATAGCCCGCACCTCATCCCCGGTGAGAATCCTCATATCCGGCACGCCGTTTTGGTTCCCACGCTGGAAGAGGGTATGTACCGTTTTCATTTCCTCGTCGTTAAAGGCCAGGACGAAGGAGCCGATCTCCTTGCGCTCCACCGCCAGCTTTTCGCAAAGCTCCTTTGCCAGCTTCACTCCCTCCACGTTGAGGCGGGCCATCTTGGTCCCCGGTTCCGGGTCGTACCCGGCGTGGAGGATGGCACTGTTGGCCTTGGTGGTGCCGTTGGCTACGTCGTTTGCAGCCTCCAGGGCGACCACCTTCAGGTCGTACCGGGAAAGCTCGTAGGCGGTGGCGGCGCCGATGATCCCACAGCCGATGATTGCTACATCATACATCATCTTGGATTCCCTTTCTTTCCAAAATTGGCGGCCTCTCCGGCAAAGCTGCCGGGGAGGGGGAGCCGGATTTCTTTTTCCTGCGGCACAAAAAGAGCCAAGGAAAACATGACCCAGGAACGGGTCCGTTTACCCTGACTCAAGCTCTCACAAGATAAAAAGACAATGCTATTATACCATGCTGCCCTGCGGAATACAACGGGCGTTTTCAACAAATTTTGGGGGGCGTGTTTGGAAGGCGTTATCCCTGCTCCGCCAAAACATCGCCATAAAAGGCGTCCATCTCCTCCTGGGTGGGGAAGACAGCCACATACATCTGGTTGCCCATGGCCCCGGCCAGAACGTCGGGGATCCGCTCCACCATCCGCAGGTTATCCCGGTACTTTTCCACCAGCTCCTGGTGGCTAAGGAGAAAGGGCTTGCCGTCCCGCCGCCCGGCGTAGGCGCAGAAGCGGCGCTCCCCCACCGGCAGCCGGGATTCGCCGTAGGCAATCATATCCGCCCAAATCTTATAGACGTCGGTGCTGCCCGCGAAGTTCATCATGTCCGGGGTGAAGCCGCCGCAGGGGCGCATGTTCACCTCCAGGGCGACTATCTGCCCCTTCTTCCCCAGTCCCTCCTGATCCTGGGTGAGGCGGAAGAACTCGAAGTGGACAAAGCGGCTTTTGACCCCAAAGCTCTTCACCGCCGCCCGCCCCGCCCGCCGGGTATCCTCCGGCAGCTCCTTGACGATGTAATAGATGGAGTTATCCTCGTTGTTGACGATATCCATAATGGAATAGGGGGTGACGTTGCCGGTCTCAAAAATCGGCTCCCCCTCCGGGCCGATGACGGCGTCGTAGGAGTTGACCTCGGCGTGGACAAATTCTTCCATGATGTAGGGCACCGCCGGGTCCTTCTCCCGGAGGAACCGCTCCAGGTCGGCGTCGCAGCCGAGCTTGTGGGTATCGGAGGCCCCCACGCCGTTATCCGGCTTCACCACCACCGGCCAGCCCACCTCCCCAATGAAGGCCCGGCAGTCTTCGGCCCCCTCCACCAGGTGCCAGCGAGCGGCGGGGATGCCGGCCTTTTGGTAAAACTCCTTCATCCGGGATTTATATTTAATACGGGGGATGTCCTCTGTCTGGAAGCCGCTGGTAATGTGAAAATCGGTGCGCAGGCGGGCGTCCCGCTCCAGCCAGTATTCGTTGTTGGATTCCAGCCAGGCGATGCGCCCGTGCTTATGGATGAAGAAGGCCACCGCCCGGTAAACCGCTTCGTAGTTTTCCAGGCTGTCCACCTTGTAGTATTCGCAGAGGCTGTCCCGCAGCTCCGGGCTCAGCGCCTCGTAGGGGGCGTCCCCGATGCCCAGGACGTTCATGCCGTTTTCCCGCAGCTGCCGGCAGAACTGCCAGTAGTTGGTGGGGAAATTGGGGGAGATAAAGACGACGTTTTTCATCCTGCCACACCTCCCTTAACCCGGTTCCCCGCCCAGGAGCCAGGGGATGAAATAGGTGGCCTGCTTGTACCACCAGGGCCAGTCGTGGGTGCAGTCGTAGCCCCAGAAGTCCACCCAGGTGTGAATGCCCTTGCGGTGGAGGATATCCGCCAGCTGGAAGGTGGTCTCCGGCCGCTCCCAATCCCCCTGGCCCACGCAGATGGCCGCCCGCTGGCGGTTGAAGATGGGGATGTAGGGGTGGTCCTCCGGGAGGTTCGCCATGTAGTGCACCGGGGAATTGCGGTACACCAGGTCATCCATGTACCCGTCAAAGCCGTAATCCGCATTGTAGATGCCGCTGAGGGCCAGGCACCCCCCGAAGAGGTCCGGCCGCCGGAAGTACAGGTTGGCGGCGTGGGTGGCCCCCAGGCTGCACCCAAAGGTGAGGATGCCGCTCTCCTCCTTCCAGCTGCCCCGGCGGCGGGCTGTCTCCTGGATGAGGGGGACCATCTCCCCGGTGATGTAATCCACCCACTGCTCGTGGCGGCGGATGCGCCAGTAGGGGTCCCCCCCCTTGTTGGACCAGGTCTCCTTATCCAGGGTGTCGATAGCAAAGACCATCACCTGGCCGGAGTTAATCCAGGGGGACCAAACCGAGGACATGCCGAAGTCCTCAAAGTCGAAAAACCGCCCGTCCTGGCAGGGGATGAAGAGCACCGGGCGGCCTCCGTGGCCGTAGAGCTTCCACTCCATCTCCCGCCCCAGGGTGGGGCTGTGCTCCCGGAAATACTGCTTTTCCATAGCTGCTGTCACCTCATCTTGCTGTTTTTTGTTCCATACATAATTCGATTGCCGCAGGGGTTTTGCTACAGTCCGTAGAGCAGGGTGTTGAGGAAAAAGGGAATCTGCCGCTCCCAGCTGGCCTCGCAGTGCTCCCCGTCGGGGACGATGCGGCAGGTGAGGAGCACCCCCCGGCCCAAAAGCTGCCCGGCCACGCGGCCGAACTGCTCGGTCATCAGCTGGTGGTTGCCCAGCTCGCGGGAGCCGTAGTCCATGTAAAGGACGGTATCCGAGGAAATTTCCGCCCCCCGCACCAGCCGGGCCACCCGCTCCGGCGCCACCCAGAGGGAGGGGGAAAGGGCCGCCCCCCTGGAGAAGATGCGGTTGTACTCCAGCACCCCGTAAAGGGTCATCAGCCCCCCCATGGAGCTGCCGCAAAGGAAGGTGTGCCGCCGGTCCGGCAGGGTGCGGAACTGCCGGTCCACCTCCGGCTTAAAGCGCCTCACCAGCCATTCCATGGTGAGGTGTCCCCGGCCGGTGACCTGCCCCAGGTCCGGCTCGTAGAAGGTGAAGGGGGAATACTCGGAAAGGCGGCCGTTATCCGGATGGTGGTTGCACTCCACCGCCGCCACAATCAGGGGGGCGCCGGTGTAATCCAGGTATTCCCCCAGCCCCCAGCTTTTGCCATATGTAGCGTCTTCATCAAAGAAGACGTTGTGCCCGTCAAACATATAGAGGACGGGATAGCGCTGGTCCGGCTCCCGTTCATAGGCACCCGGCAGGTAAAGGTACGCCCGCCGCCGCTCCTCTCCGGTCAGCTCCGGGATGGTGACCTCCCACTTATGAATCAACCAAAACCGTCTCCTTTCCCACGACTATCTAGGTATAGTTTACCACACTAAAGCCCTAATTGCAAGGGGGCGGATATTTTGGGAGTGGCCAAACACGCTTTTTATGCTAATCTGGGCTGCCGCCATCTCCGCGCCAAGAGCCTCGCTTCGCTCGGTTGCGCTCCGAAACGCGCTGCGGCGCAGAGCCCCGCCTTCTTTTTCTTCTTGCAAAAGAAGAAAAAGAAGCAAAAAGAAGAATGCCAAAAGGGGCCAATAACACAGCAAATTTAATAGAAAAATCTGCGTGGTTTGGACACTCCCGATGAACAGCGGCGTGCCGCTGGGGTGCCCCCGCCGCCAATCTTTCGGTCATACCTTCTTTTCCCCCGGAATATAATGGAGTGATCCCCAGCGGCGCGGCCTGCGCCCTCTGCTGGGAACGCCGTGAAAAAGGGAGGCCGAACATCATGTCCGTTTATCTGCCGGAGGGGCTCCTTCTGGATACCCCGGAAAATATCCGCCTGACAGGAAGTCCCGCAGGGATGGCCCAGGCCATGGCCCAGGGGAGCATCCTGGAGGGGCGGGCCGTCCTCTGCGACTACGGACACGACCTTTTGGTGGACCTGGGCTGGTGCCGGGGGCTGATTCCCCGGACCGAGGGGGCCTTGGGCATCGCGGAGGGGTCCACGCGGGATATCGCCATCATCTCCCGCGTCAATAAGCCGGTGTCCTTTGTGGTGCAGGAGCTGCGGGAGCTGCCCCAGGGGAAGCTCCTTCCCATCCTTAGCCGCCGGCTGGCACAGGAGCGGTGCCGGGAGGAGTATCTCTCCCGCCTGGTTCCGGGGGATGTTATCCCCGGCCGGGTCACCCACCTGGAGCCCTTCGGCTGCTTTGTGGATATCGGCTGCGGCCTCCCCTCCCTCATTCCCATCGACCAGATTTCCGTCTCCCGCATCGCCCACCCGCGGGACCGGTTCCGCACCGGGGAGGACATCCGGGCGGTGGTGCGCAGCCTGGACCCGGAGGCAGGGGGGCGCATCTGCCTCACCCACAAGGAGCTGCTAGGCAGCTGGGAGGAAAACGCCGCCCGCTTTTCCCCTGGGGAGACGGTGGCGGGGGTCATCCGCTCGGTGGAGGAATACGGCGTCTTTGTGGAGCTGGCCCCCAACCTGGCGGGCCTGGCGGAGCCCTGCTCCGGCGTCACCCCCGGCCAGCAGGCCAGCGTCTACATCAAAAGCATCCTCCCCGGCAAGATGAAAATTAAGCTCATCATTGTGGACGCCTTTGACGCCCCCTGGTCCCCCGCACCCCTGCGGTATTTCTTCCAGGGGAGCCACATGGAGCGGTGGCGGTACAGCACCCCCCAGTCCTCCAAGGTGGTGGAAACGGTGTTTGAGGGCGAGGGCTGAAGAAAAAGCCCCGCCAATACAAAAAACAGCCGAGGCTGCAAAGCCCCGGCTGTTTTTAGATGCTGAACAGGTTTTTATATGTGCCAGAAAAATTAAAGGGCGATGTCCCCAGGGCCGGTCAGCATGGAGCCATCCCCCAGGATGCGGACCCCCAGCCCGTGCTCCGGATCCAGGGAAAAAACGCAGAGGATGCCGGCGGTCATCTGCTCCCACAGCACCTCCTGGTAGATGATAAGCTCGGTTGCCCTGGCCTGCCAGTCGCCCCCGTCCGGGAGCCATTCCGCCTGGACATATTCCGCCAGCAGCTCCTGGGCCCTTCCAAAGAGCGCCGGCCAGCTGCTTAGCAGCTCCTGGGCCTTGGCCTGCTGGGCCGGGGTGGGTCCGGCGGCGGGGTCCAGGCAGACATAGCTGAGGGTGATCGCATCCCCGGCTGTATAGTCCCCGGCCTTCTTCACCCGGCGCCAAAGGTCCAAATTCCTCACGCGGTAAAGCTCCTCGCCGTTCAGGATCCGCTGCTGGCTCCAGGGGATATCCTCCCTTCCCCCGCCGATGCCGCCGCGGTTCACCACCTCGATGCCGCCGCTGTGGTGAACAAAGCCGTGGATGGCCCTGGGCACCAGGATGATGGTTTTTGTGTCCTCCTTCTCGTGCCAGGTGAGGCGCTCCTGGGAGCGCAGGTCCTGCACCTGGCAGACCGAGCAGTCGATCTGTTCGGCCACCCATCGGTCCGCCGCGCGGAAGTTTGTGGAGCGGTCCCCGCTGATAGTCTCCCCGGCAGGGGTTTGATACACCCCGTCCAGGCTTTGCCCGGTGCTGTCGGTGACGGCGACTACGTAAGGGTCAAAATCCGGGAAGCTGTTTTGGAAGGTGACGCGGTCCGCATTGGGGTAATAGCAGTCGCCAATGATTTCTCCCCAGGTGCGTGTGGGATGGGGTATTTGCAGGGGGTTGCTGTCGTAAATATCCCACTTCGTCGCGCCAAGGTCAAAGAGCCAGTCGCTGTCCCCCCGCGTGCCGGACCACTGCCCGTCCGTGGCGGGCAGCTCCGGTACAAAGCTCCCCAAAGGGGTTGTGTTTTCCATCCCTTTCTCCTTTCCACCCCGCCCCTAAAGCCCCTTCAAAAGCGCTCTGCGCGCCGCCTTGCGATTTTGAACAGACCCTACAGCCAGAAGGGCCGGCGGGGAAATCCCACATGATAGCAAACATACTGCACCACCACCTGGTGCTGGCCGATGTTCAGCAGGTAAAAGTTGTACTCCTGGCCAATGATTCGCCCCCGCGGGGTGCCGGAAAGGCAGCGGTTAAGAAACTCCTGCTGCTTTTGGATCTCCTCCTCCGGCAGCATGCGCTCCGGGTCGCAGTTGCCCACCACCACCCGCCGGACATAGCCAACATCGGACAGGTCAAAGCATCCCTCGCCCAAGCCCCCTTACCTTTGGCGGCCGGCCTTGGCGCCCAGCTGCACGGGGGCCGGGGCGGCAGGCTGGGGAGACTGGAAGTGCTCCGCAGGCGGGGCGGGTATGGACTTCTGGGAATTATCCGGCGTGATGGACTTGGGCTGCACGGCAGAGGTGAGGATATCCAGCACCCGGCTGAGGCCCTCCGGCGTCCCGCCCTGGCGCGCCTGGACCGAAACGTGGTACTTGGCGGAGTTATCGCTGGAGCGGGTGTTGGATTCATGGCTGGAAACGGAGCCCTTGATGGAGACGTCCAGGGAGAAGACGCCCCAGCCCAGCTTGGCATGGGCGTCCAGGGTACCGCTTTTGTCGCTGGTCTGCTGGGAGGAGACGGAGGATTTTACCTCCATATCGAAGGTGACGTCCACGCTTTGGACCATGAGGTTGGGGATGTTGACGATGCTCAGCACCGGCACCTCCAGAGAGACTGTTTCGCTGCCGATGGTCTTTCCCTCCGGGTCGGTGGCGGGGCGCTGGAAGCTGAAGGCCACCGTCTTGGCCTTGCGGGGGCCGCCGGTGCCGTCGGCGTCCTGGAAGCCCACCGTCTCAATAAAGTTGGTGGTGGCGGCGGCCAGCATTACCTCCGCCTTGCAGGCGGCCTGGAGAGGTCCGCCGATGAGGGATTCCATAGGGAGGCCGCTGAATTGGTCCGCCATATTGATGATGTCTGCCATAAAGGTTCCTCCTTTTCTGTCTTATCCTTCTCCCGGCAGGGCTTGCCCTTAGAGTCTATTCAAGATCTCCCTGCACACCGCCTCGACAGGTCTTTTTGTGCCCTGCGGCGTTAAAAAACCTTGCAATACAGCAAGTATTTCTGCGGTTTTTTGCCTTGCAGGACGCAAAAACCCCTGCCTATTCGGCCCACCGGGAGATCCTGAATAGGCCCTTACGGGATTATGCTCATCAGTGTGTCGTTCAGTTTCATCACCGCCTCCGGGGGATTGCCCCCCTTGAAGCGCACCCGCACCCTGGCGCAGCTCTCATCCGCCAGGGCGGAGCCGGGGAATTCCACCAGCAGCTGCTGGCCTTCTTCCTCCACCCCGTGGAGGCGCAGGGGGAAGTCCAGCTCCACCTCGTCCAGGGCCACGGTCCCCATCTGCACCAGGGAAAGGCGGGGGACCTCCACCTCTACATGTTCTAGGGGACCACCGCCCTCCGGTAAGCGGGGGAGGCGCAGCTTTACATAAAGGGGCCGGTTATCCGGGTCGAAATATTCGCTGAGCATCCGCAGCTGGTAGGCTTGGAGCTGCTCCTGGGCCCGGTCCACCGCCTGCTGCAAGGCCTCAATCAGCGTTCCCAGGGTGTTCTGCATCCTTTTTCACTCCCTAGATTTGGTATGATTCCATAATATACCATTATCCCACAGGGGGGCAAGGCGGCGCTGGCGAAAAATGCCTGTAAAGGACAAAAAATGCTTTACAAAAGTCAAAAAATTGTGGGATTCGGTTGACAAATGCAGGATAATGGTATATTATCCTCTGCCCGCCAGGGAAAAGGTCATCCCCGCCCGCGGGTGCTTCTCGGTGAGGAGCAGGGTCTGCTGGCGGGTGGAGACATGGGTGTAGATTTGGGTGGTGGAGATGGAGCTGTGGCCCAGAAGGGACTGGATATAGCGGATATCCACCCCCGCCTCCAGCAGGGCGGTGGCGAAGGTGTGGCGGAACATATGGGGGGTGATGTGGCTGGAGGGGTCCACCTGGGTTAAATAGCGGTGGATGATTCGCCGCACCGACTGGGGGGAGAGGGGGCAGCCCCGGCGGTTGAGGAGGATGCTCCCCTCCCGCTGTATCTCCCCGGAAAACTCCCGGCAGTAGGTCTCCATCAGCCGCAGCAGCTCCGGGGTGGCAAGCTGCACCACCCGCTCCTTCCGCCCCTTGCCGTCGATGAGCAGGCGCAGCAGGCCCTCCTCCAGGCGGAAGCTGGCTTTGGTGAGGGCGCAAAGCTCGGAAACCCGCAGCCCGGTGCTGAAGAGCAGCTCCAGCACCACAATGTCCCGCAGGGTCTGCCGTCCGCCGGGGGCGGCGGGCTGGTAGGCGTCGTAGGCGGCCCGGAGGATATCCCGAACCATCTGGCCAGGGATTACCCTGGGAATCTGCTGGGGGGACTGGATGCGCAGGTGGAGCTTTTGGAAGGGGTTTTCCTCCAAAAGGCCGCTTTGCTCCTGCTCCTGGTAGAAGGCCCGGACGCTGGCGAGCTTTCGCTTCACCGAGCGGGGGGCGAAGGTCTGGTTTAAATGCTTCACATACCGGTTCAGCAGCTCCCGGTCTCCCCAAGCGCCCCCGGTGAACCGGGAAAACTGCAAAAGGTCGATGCGGTAGGCTTTGACGGTGCTGGCAGAGAGCTTTCGTCCCAGCTCGCAGTCCTCCAAATAGCGTGCGATGGCTTCCGTCATCTTTTCCATAAGTAGATCCTCCTTTAATCTGTGTTGTGGGATAAAAAAACAGGGAGCCCCGTTTTCGAGGTTCCCTGTATTTTTTGGTGTGTTTCCATCGGACCTGATCCGGCGGCTATTTCCCCTTGATGGCCTCCCAATAGGCGCGGGCGGCCTGCTCCGTCTTGTTGCTGCCGTACTGGTAGTAGACGGCGCCCGCCAGTAGGTCCGGCAGGTACTGCTGGGGGAGCCAGTGGCCGGGGAAATCGTGGGGATATTGGTAAAACTGCCCCTTTACGGCGGCGTCCGCCCCATCGCAGTGCCTGTTTTGGAGGCACCGGGGGATAGGCCCCGCCTTTCCCTGCCGGATGTCCGCAATAGCAGCGTCGATGCCCAGGTAGGCGGAGTTGGACTTGGGCGCGGTAGCCAGAAGGACCACCGCCTGGGCCAAAGGGATGCGGGCCTCCGGCAGGCCCAGCTCCCGCGCCGCGTCTACACAGGCCTTAACGATGGCCATAGCCATGGGGTAGGCCAGGCCGATGTCCTCCGCGGCGATGACCAGCAGGCGGCGGCAGGGGGCCAGGAGGTCCCCCGCCTCCAGGGGGGGCAGGGGCCGGTCCACGGCGAATTTGTCGCAGTTCTCGCAGAGGGACCCGGTGACATCGTACTTGTGGCCGCAGGGGGCGTCCTCCTTCCCGGCCACGGTGATGTGGTGGTA
>OFHO01000804.1_pt1 | contig 26602 bp, 24 predicted proteins | sample 1521531 | NCBI WGS metagenome assembly OFHO01 (sample SAMEA3504124, study PRJEB24116) | mouse gut metagenome | biome: mouse gut; feature: mouse-associated habitat; material: faeces | place: Denmark | collected 2011
GGAAAACCACAACCATGCTTTCTTCTTTGAAAAGTAATGGAGAAACACAATGCATAGTTTATGAGGGAGGAACAACCAAGGAACTTTTTGAAGCATATATATCACAACAACTTTGTCCCACCTTAACAGCTGGTGATGTTGTAATTATGGATAATTTGTCTGCTCACAAAAGCCCACGTATTACAAAATCTATTGAAGAGCGCGGAGCAAATATTTTATACCTACCGCCTTATAGCCCTGATTTAAATCCTATTGAGAAAATGTGGAGTAAAATAAAATCAATCTTGCGACACTTTGAGGCTCGCACGCATGAAGAATTAATTAAAGCTATAAAAATAGCTCTTGAAAAAATTACACCTCTTGATGCAAAAAACTGGTTTAAATCTTGTGGGTATTATTCTTAATGTTACAAGGAACTGCTCTAGGACTGATGTTTTGCATAATATTTTCCTCTTTATTTGTTATTTGTTGGTTACAAAAAGTTTCACCAAACTTCATAACACAAAAAAAAATATCATGGCAACTCTGCCGTGTTTCATTGTATATAAGTTACTATAAATTCCTATAAGTTCCTATAAATTCCTTTACATTCCCTGCTATTTTTTACACTAATTTCTATCTCATTGATTTTATAGAATAAAAATTTTTTTGATTTTTATATTTTTTTTCAAAAAATGTAAAAAATTAAAAAAAGAGAAAAAAGCGTAAAAACTTCTTCGCCTTTTTTCGCTTAATTCTCATTTTTCTCTTTCAGCTTTTCTCTTTTTAAAAGCTGTTAAGTTATTGTTTTTTACTTTTTGCTTATGCAAAAAATGACAGTTTTTATTGAACTCCTGTTGGAGTTATTTTGGAGAGCCAGCCTACCCATTGTGGGTACAAGCAAGGCTTGACCCCATAGGCTGGTGAGTGGGCAAAGCCCCCTTCAAACCCCCAAATTTTAAAAGGCATAGTATGAGAAAAAATTCTTCCTCAGCGAAAGAAAACTGCAAAAAACTTTGCGGATAAATTTCTGGTTACTCCAAATGGCAAAATATTGCTCACAGAAAAAACAAGCTGCCAGAATAGCAGTTCATCTCAATCAGTGAGCAAAGTGTATTATAAGGCTTTGAGGCTGTCTAAGTAGTCCGCCCATTCCTGCATAAGTTTTATACGTTCCTCTAAATACTCGGCGTGGTTATAGGTTGCCTTGACGCTTTTGCTTTCTTCATGGGCTAACTGCTTTTCTATGTAATCGCTGTTGTATTTCAGTTCATGCAAAAGAGTGCTTGCGGTGTGTCTGAAGCCGTGAATAGTCATTTTTCCTTTTTCATAGCCCAGACTTCTAAGCCCTGCTAAAAGCCCCTCTTCTGTTATGGGACGGCTCGCCCCCCGTGGGCTGTGAAAAATATATTTGCTATGTCCCGTATAAAAATGTAGTTCCTTTAACAGTTTTATAACTTGTCTTGCCAGTGGAACAATGTGCTTTCTTCTCATTTTCATACGTTCTGCTGGTATTGTCCAAAGGCATTTGTCAAAGTCTATTTCCTGCCATTCGGCACGGCATAATTCATTAGCCCTCACAAAAACATAGGGAATTATCTGCAAGGCTGTTTTCACTATAATGCCGTTGCTCATATTGGCATCTATACGGCGTAACAGTTCGCCAAGTTCCTGCGGGTCGGTGATATGTGCTAAATGGGTTTCCTGTGTTTTCTGCAGTGTTCCCCGCAGATTGAAAGGGATATTTTTGTCTGTCAGTCCCATGGAAATTGCATAGGTATAAATTTGCTCACATATTCCCCTTACTCTGTGGGCTGTTTCTATCGCCCCCCGCTCTTCTATTTTCTGCAATACTTCTGAAAGTTCCCGTGCTGTTATGCTGTTGATGTCACGAGAACCCAAAAAGGGAAAAATATTTTTTTCAAGCCGTTGAATAATGGTTTTACGGTGTTTTTCTGTCCAGTCTTTCAAATTTTTATTGTACCATTCAAGGGCAATATTTTTAAACTGGTTTTCTTCTTTGGCTTGTTCTGCTCGTAACTGCGCTTTTTTCTCTTCTGCTGGGTCAATGTTATTACTAATTTTAGTGAGTAACTCTAAATGTATTTCTCTTGCTTTCAAAAGGGTAATAATGGGGTACTCACCAATAGTGAAAGTCTTACGCTTTCCATTGAAGGAATAATCATAACGCCAGGACTTAAAGCCGTTTGGGCTGATATATAAATATAATCCTTTGCTGTCTGCTAATTTGTAGGCTTTTTCTTTAGGTTTTGCCTGTTTTATTTGCATGTTGTTTAACATTTTACGGTATTTCCTTTTATTTTCAATTTTGGATACCGTAAAAATGGCTGCTTAAATCTAACAATATTTACCTAACAAATAGGAATATAAAGAAAAATAGCTATTTTACGGTATCAGTTTTGTATTTATCTCCGATACCGTAAAAAATACCGTAAATTTTACGGTATGTAAAGGGTATTTATGATGTGTCCTGATACTATAAGAACGGCTTAAAAGCTAAGCCCCGCAAGACTTTTGAGGTCTTACGGGGCTTTATGAAATTTTTGTGATGGTGGAGGCGGGGGGAGTTGAACCCCCGTCCGCGAACAATCCACGCAAAGCGTCTACAGGTTTAGTTTGGGTATAAAATCACCATGCACATCACCCCCAAACAGGCTGTCCATGGTTAGCCTTGCGTAAGATCTCGCAGTTCCCCCACAGGGCAAAGGGTTCTGCCAGCCTGATAAAATGACATCGCACCGGGATATTAGGCATTTCCCGGATTGACGTGAGTTCTTAAATTGAACTCAAGTTGCACAAACTGCAATTAAGCAGCGTATGCGTAAGCGTAATCGTCGTTTGCAATTACATTGTTGCCGCTTTTTACGAGGCCAGCGGCGCCTCGACCTGCAACTTTGGCTTCTTCATCCACGTCGAAGCCAATGCGCCCCCATAAGGGGTGTTTCCACTGCATAAATTATAAGTATTATTAATAATTTGTAAAGCCTTTTCTTTTGCAGCCGAGAATGAAATAAAGAGCTTTGTCATAGTATTGGGTTGATTTTATAAGAGTGAGATTTAATTACAAAAATTTACAGTTTCTCTTATTATGGGGGAAATGATTAGCCCTGCTGTCGCTGTCCCTAGAGCTTGTTCATTCGCAAACGGCTGCAGCTTCCCCTTCCCCATCATCGCGTATTATTATTTCATAAAAAGATTACTTTTTGTAACTGAAGGAATTTATTTGTTTATCAACCTTTTTCCGCAACAAAGCAATATAAAGATACACAGCAAGTATTTTTGGTATGTCACAGCACGTATCAGAAAATAAAAAACATTGGAAAGGGAAAATGTCAGTCTGAGCAGGAGCGTCAAATGCGGAAAAATTTAAAGGCTTTTTACAGGCAAATGCAGGTAGGGACGCCTGCTTTTGGGCAAAGCCCGTAAAAAGCCTTTTGTCATTAGGGTAACAATAACAAATGTTATCACAAAAGAGCGTATGGCTGTTTATACAATAGGTATGTTGCAGTATTGTGTCAATATCGCTTAAAAAAATTATGAAATAATGAAGCCCGCTCCGAAAAACAAATAAAAAAGCATAACGATTTTTTTATTATAAATCAATATATTATATAGAAACCAACCCTTTCTCTCCCCTCGCTAAAATTTTTATTTTCTCCTCTTTTAAAAAACTATTTCTGCCATTGATAAAATACATGCATACATTTGATAAAAAATGTTGGCTTGGTACTGCCAAAACAGAGTATACAGGCTTCAGCCAAAACTCTTTATGGGGGCATTACTCTGTTTTGCCCTCCGTTAGCTTCACCCTACATTTTTTTCCTTGGCATGCGCCGCAAATACCCAGCAAAATATGATGATGATCCAGCAAGGTAAAGTCATGCTGCTGGGCTATTTCCATTTGGATTTTTTCCACTTCCGGCATGGTAAATTCCACGGTTTTCCCGCATTCTTTGCACACTAAATGGTCGTGATGCTGTTTGGCTATATTGACTTCATAACGGGCAAAGCCTTCGCCTGCGTGCAGTTCTTTTGCAAGTCCCACTTCGCACATCAGTTTTATGGTACGGTAGACAGTTGTCTGTCCTATGCTGGGGTATTTTTTATGGACTTCGGAATAAATTTCTTCAAGGGAATGGTGGTCGGCCATGCAAAAAAAGACTTTTGCGATATTGACGCGCTGTTTGGTTGTATTCAGCCCTTTTTGATCCATGAGCATGAGAAAGTGGTTCAGGTCTTTTTCCACAACAGCATTCTTGCTCATTTGGCTGTTTGCTTTTTTTTCTGTCTTTTTTTGCATAACAAACCCGTTTTTTTTCTTTTTTTGTAATGAATTTTTAAAATTGTGTCAAACCTGAATTTTCTTGATTTTATTATGCTTTTAATGTAAGTACACTATCTCTTTACTGATTATGACAGGAAAACATATGTTTGAAAGAATTTTCCATTTTGAAAAATATAAAACCAATTTAAAAATAGAAATTGTTGCCGGTTTTACCACCTTTATGTCCATGGCGTATATTTTGCTTGTCAATCCGCTTTTGCTTTCAGAAAGCGGCATGCCTTTGCAGGCGGCGTTTACGGCAACGGTCTGGGCTTCCGTTTTGCCCACACTGATAATGGGATTTTTTGCGAATTTACCCATTGCGCTGGCGCCCGGCATGGGGGTTAATGCCTTTTTTACCTATACCCTTGTGCACGGCATGGGGCTGAACTGGGAAAATGCCCTTGCCGCAGTTTTTATTTCCGGTCTGCTTTTTACACTTGCGGCGCTTTTGAATATTCCCAAATATATTATGCAGGCAGTGCCAAAAGAATTGAAAATCGCCATTGGCGTGGGCATCGGTTTTTTTATTACGTTAATTGGTTTTCAAAATGCAGGCATAACCGTCAAAAATGACGCAACCATGCTTATGCTGGGGGATTTATCCCAACTCCCCGCCCTGCTTGCCGTTTTGGGGCTCATTTTTACGGTCACGCTTTTGCACAGAGGCGTAAAAGGTGCGTTATTATGGGGCATTTTAGCCATTACCGCTGCGGCTGTTTTGCTTGGGGTCAGCCCTGCTCCCAAAGGAATTCCCGATATTATCAGCACGGATATACCGAGTATTTCGCCTGTATTTCTGCATCTGCAATTCGGGCAGGTACTGAAAATCAGCTTTCTTGCCGTTTTTTTCAGCATGACCATGGTGGATTTATTTAACGCCATGGGCACGTTTATAGGTCTTTCTTCCAAACTGGGTGAGGACGAAAACGGCATTATCCGCGGGCTCAAGCCTGCAACGCTGGCAGACGCATCAGGCACGCTCATGGGCTCGCTTTTGGGTACAAGCCCTGTCACCAGTTATCTGGAAAGCATTACCGGCATTACCGAAGGCGGACGCACAGGGCTTACGGCAATTACCTGTGCAGCGCTTTTTCTTGTGTCGCTGGTTTTTGCCCCCCTTGTTCAGCTTATCCCGAGCTTTGCCACCGCCCCCTGCCTTATTTTGGTAGGAGCTTTTATGATGCAGGATATCGGGGAAATTGATTTTTCCAATATAGGCGAAAGCCTGCCGGCTTTTTTAGTCATTGTAAGCATGCCCTTTACCTATAACATAGTATCGGGATTTGGGCTCGGTTTTATCAGCTATTGCATTATCCAAACCTGCATAGGCAGGGGAAGGGAGCTTTCCCCTCTTTTGTGGATTATTTCGCTGTGTTTTCTCATTAATTTCATTGTTTCCTGACATGTTTCAGGCACAAGCAAAATTTCAGTTTTTAATATGACGATGATTTCTTTCCAAAATTTCAAAAAACATGCACGTGATTTGCTCCATTTAGGCATGCCCATTTTATTGGGACAGCTTGCCCAGATGTCCATGAATTTTGTGGATTCTGTCGTTGCAGGCAAAGCAGGCACAGCCCATATGGCAGGCGTTTCCATCGGGGGCGCCATGTGGGTACCTCTCCTGCTTTTCGGACAGGGCATACTCATCCCCATTGGTCCCCTTGTTGCACAGGGGCTGGGAGCAGGCAAAAAAGAAAGCCTCAACCGCTTTTGGCGGCAGGGCATTTGGCTTGCGCTTTTGCTGGCTGTCCTTTTAATCTCCCTCTTCAGCCTCGGTTCCTATGCCTACCTGCATTACCTCGATATTGACAGGGAAATGGCAGCCATCGCCTCCCAATATCTTTCTTATATCAAATGGGGAGCTCCTGCCTTTTTGCTCTTTTTTGTAACCCGTTTTTTCATTGAAGCAAAATCCTATACCCGCCCTGCCATGATTGCGGGCTTTGTGGCGCTATTTTGCAATATTCCGTTAAATTTTATCTTTGTTTTCGGCTATTTTGGCATGCCTGCCTTAGGCGGGGCCGGCTGCGGGCTGGCAACAGCCGTAGTCTGCTGGCTTATGTTTTTTATCATGCTGTATTATTTGAAAAAATACAGTCCTTATACCTTCAAAATCAACAGACCCAATTTTGTGATTTTAAAACGGGTCAGCCGTCTGGGTTTTCCCATTGCCTGTGCCCTGCTTTTGGAGGTTTCTTCTTTTTCCCTGATTTCTCTGCTCATATCCCCCCTTGGCAAAACCATTGTGGCAGGTCATCAGGTGGCAATGACCACCAGCGGGCTTGTTTTTATGTTTCCCCTTTCCCTTGGCACGGCAACAAGCATTTTGATTGGGCGGTATTTGGGTGCAGGCGACTTGGTACGGGCTAAAGAAAACAGGCAGACAAGCATGATCATGGGACTTTTTATCGGCATTGCCTGTTTATGCGGCATTATTTTTTTCAGGGAAGAAATTGCGCACCTTTACTCCAATGATCCCATGGTGATTAGCCTTGCAAGTTCCATTTTGATTTTAATGGCAATTTACCAGATTCCAGACAATATCCAAATGTCCGTACTTTCTGCCCTGCGCGGATATAATGACACCAAGGCAATTTTTGTAATTTCTTGTTTTTCCTATTGGGTATTGTCCGTACCCCTCGGCTACACCCTGTGTTATACGGATTTTCTCGTGAATCCCCTTGGGGTTTACGGTTTTTGGATTGCCCTTATCCTCGCCCTTGTCTGCATGAGTATCTTAGTCAATATCCGCATTTCCCGCTTGGAAAAGCTGAACAAAGAACAAATCAAAGCAAAAATCAGCAAGTAATTTTTTTCTTGGAGGGATTATCCCCCGCCCTTCTGCGGGCAAAACCGCTGTAACCATTGCCCGTAACGGTTTTGCCGCGGGGCATATTCCTTTATTTCGTCCGCCAGTACAGCATATTGTTTTCAACAACAGGTTCTATGAGCTCATCATCTGTAAGCCACGCAAGATAAGAACGTATGGTGGAGCCCACAATGGCATGCTGGGCAAGGGTCATATTCAGCTCATAATGGTTGAAAATATACTGCAGAAGCATATCGAAACTCTGGGGTGTTTTGCATTTTTCCAAAATCAGACTGTGCACTTCCAGCACTGCTTTGCGGTTTACGGCAACATATTCTTTAATGTCCGTAAAGGGCTCTCCATGGGCGGGCACAAAAAGTTTTGCCGTCAGTTTTTCAGCATCTTCCAAGCTTTTATAATAGAGTTCCAGACAGTAATTAAAGGCGATTTTATATTTTTCCAAAATATGGGCACTGCAGAGTTCATCGGCAGTAAACACAATATTGTCCGGCGTACGCAAGCCAAACATATACAGGCTGTGCCCGGAAAAAGGAATAATCTCAAAGCCCTTTGGCAGGGGGGCGTCATAAATGCTTTGTACATTTTTGCTGTCCTGAGCAGTAAAGAGGGTACCCTGCAGACACTTTGGCGGAAATGCTCCCCAGAGCGCCATACTGGAAAGAATGGTATGTTCAATAAAATAGCAGTCCATTCCGTTGGAATAAACGGGGATATTAAATTCCTTCTGCAGCCACGCATTGGCGCCCACATGGTCCACATGGCAATGGGTATTGATAATGGCTTTCGGCTTCCAGTTATTTTCATGGAGGCGCTGAATAATTTTTTTGCCCACACGAGCGTCAATGCCCGTGTCGATAATCCATGCCCCGCCGTTTTCTATATATAATCCCACATTGACAGGATTTGCAATATAATAGGTGTTTTCACCCACTTGTATACACTCAAACATACTCTTTCCTTTCTGCCGGCATGATACTTAAAAATACACGGCTTGTAAATAATGTGAAGAAACGGCAGGATAGCAAAGCCCGCCGCAAAATGTGCTCCCGGGAGCTTTTTGTGCAGCGATTATCGGCGTATCGCGGCATGAAAATATGCAAAAGGGACAGAATTGAGGGGGATTGGGGGAGCGGCAGCCGTGAGCGGGTGAACGAACTTTGGGACAGCGGCAGCAGAGATAATCATTTCCCTTAAGAAAAATAAAAAATATTTGCTTTGTTTTCGTATCAGGTTGATTTTATAACGACAAAAGATAATTATAAAATTTTCTTTCCATGGGGGAAATGATTTCCCCCATACCCCCACATAGCCTGTTTTTCTTTCAGAAAAACAGGAAGATATGTTTTATGGGTGAGTGGTTATCAGCCTCTTTCCATAACAAAGCGAAAATATGATAAATTTTGTTGGTGTGTTCTCAATGTTCAGAATATTTTACTATAAAGATTAAAAAGTTTTGTAAGGGGGTGCAGGGGGAGAAACTTTTACAGCTACCGAAGGCGGCGAAGCCGTTTCTCTTATGTCGAGCTTGCGAGACTTAGAGAAATAGACAGCAGAGATAAAGTTTTCCCCCTGCATAAAAACTCCTCATATCATGCAAAAATGCTTTAACGCACAAAAAGCACGCTTTTTTACTGCGTGCTTTTTATGGCAAAAGATTAAGAACAAAAGGACAGGATAAAAGGGAGGATAAAAGTTGGTTGTGATAAAAAGTTATGACTGCATTGGAATTCTTGTTTTTGGGTGTACTCCTTTTTGGGTTGGGATATCGGTCTTTGTTTTATTTTACTGAAATTTTTGTCATAGCCTTTGAAAGACGGGCAGCCTGTACGGGATCCATGTAGGAGAAGATTTCACCGGATTGCTTTGCTTTCATGCCGTTCAAAATGCGTACTGCAATTTTTTCATCAAGGGTGGAAAGAGCCTGAGCCGCTTTTCTTGGCTTCATATTGGTATATGTTTGGATAAGGTGAGCATATTTTTCATCTTCAACGCTGTTGGCTTCTTTGACTATGCTTCCCAATTGGCTTTCCAGCTGATTGAGTTCTTCCATGCGGGAGGACATTTGTTCCTGCAAAGAAAGGAGTTCTTCTTCTTTTTGGTTGAGTTCTTTTTCTTTGTAAATCATAGCGTCAGGAGAAACATATCCTTTGCTGTCGATTTTCGGAGCAGGAATAACAGCTGTGGATTGGCGCTGGTCGGGGCGGACATAGGTATCAGCCATTTCAACAGCATGGGCAGTACCGACAAGGCTGAAAGAAAAACCGTCATCGCTGCCGCGTTCGTGGGTATAGCTTGGCTTTACATCGTCAAGGCTGCTGCTGATATCTTCATTCTGAACAGCCTTTTCAGCAAAAGCATTTTCTAAAACAGCGCGGCGGTTTTGGCTTTGCATATTGCCAATGGCTGCCATGGAAGCTTGGATAAGCAAATCAGCCTTCACGCCGTCACTTTCTTCTGCAATCAGCGGAAGCGTTTTTGTCTTTTCACTGCGTACAGCTTCTTGCTGCTTTGCTTCTTGCACAGCTGCAGTGTCAGAAACTTGACCTTGAGCTGCACCTTGTTCCATAGTGTCAGATTTTTGAGAAATAAGGAGTTCTCCGTTCACTTTTTGCAAAGCAAGGCGCTGCTGTTCACGGGCTTTTGCAAGTGCTTCCATTTTCGGATCGGCAGTTTGCTTTTGGGTATTGAAACTGAATATTGTTCCGCCTGCAAGAATATAGGCGCCAAATACTAACTTTACAAGACCAAGACCTACAACAAAACAACATATATTAGTAAGTCTGCGCTTTGAATCGAATGCTTGCGATCTCATCTAAATTCCTCTGCTCTTTAAGTTGTTCTTCTTTTTTGTAGCGCTCAAAATGTTTTTCTTTGAGCTTTTCCATAACTTTTTTATCTTTTGCTTTTTGTGCCAGCTCAAGGCGGGTTTGTTCAATCTGCCTGTCAAGCATGGCGATATTTTTTTGCGTTTGCTGTATATCCTGACGTAATGCCTTGATATAATTATCTATGAGCCAACGCTCCCCCATTTCCGTAACCGGGGTTTGACCGAGTTTTTGTTCCTGAAAAAGCTCGTCTTTTTTGAGGCTTGCATGGCGTTCTTGGAGCCGTTCTTTTTGGGCATTCAAATTCGCCAGTTTTGATTTGACCTCTTTTTCAAGCTGTTCCTTGTATTGGAGCACTTTTTCCAGTGCGAACTTAAACCCTGCCATTTTTTTTCCTTTATCCTTGCCCAATATACAGCATATTGAATGCCAAAGCATAAAAAATATTATATTTCACTATGTTATAATAATCTCTCGACCATAAACCATGTGCTTCTTTCTTTTTTTGTAAAAAAATTGACAGAAAATTGGCACAGGCACGTTTTTCCGAGGAACGGCAGCAGCGGCTTTGCGGGCACCACCCCATTTCTCCCGTCAAAAAGACAGTTCCACATGATTTTATACGATTTTAAAAGTATACGAAATAAAAATTGTCTTGACAATAATTAGATGTCTAACTAAAATTTTTATTTGGAATAAAGCTGTTTTCACCGTATACTCAGATATTCCTTAATCCTTTTTGCAACCATTAAAAATCTTTTGCCGTCATGCAGGAAAAACCTCAAGATTTTGAACGCAAAGAACATCTTGCCGAAAGCATAAAAAATGCCGTGCTTCCGCTTTTTCTTGTGGCTTGCATGCTCTTTTGCGCCGTATGGATTTATGAAGAAGCAAGTACCCGATACCATTGGCAATGGGCAAGGGTTTGGCGTTATTTTGGCAGTTTTCAGGCAAATGGGACAGATTATTTTCAGGCAGGGCTTTTGCTTCGGGGACTTTGGACGACACTTCTGCTCATTTTTTTCGGACTTATTTTTTCCATTCTTTTTGCCTGTGTTTTGATTGCCATGAAGCTGAGTCAGTCCCCTGTGCTTACTGCCGTCAGTCAGGGCATTATTTCCCTTATCCGCAATACGCCCCTGCTTATCCAGCTTTTTTTGTGGTATTTTGTCATTGCAGCCATTTTTGGGCTCAATCCGTTTCTGACAGCTGTTTTTTGTCTGGCTTTGTTTGAAGGGGTGTATCTGGCTGAAATTTTACGAAGCGGAATTACGGCTGTTTCCCACACCCAGTGGGAAGCAAGTTTCAGCCTCGGCATGACGCTGCCCAAAACGCTTTTTTATGTGATTATGCCTCAGGTTTTGCGCAATGTTTTGCCAAGCCTTGCAGGGCAGTTTATTTCCCTCATCAAAGATACTTCCCTTGTCAGCGCCATAGCCGTGGCGGATCTCACCCTGCAGGCGCGCACCGTTATTTCCGAAACCTATTTATCCTTTGAAATCTGGCTTGCTGCGGCATGCCTGTATTTCATGCTGACCCTTTTGGTGAGTATTCCGTTTTCCCTGCTCACCAAACACTTTGTTCGACAATATAAAAAATAAATGAAAAATAATGGAGTACATATGCAATTTTTGAAAAAACTTTTCCTTGCACTTTTGTTTGCCCTTGTTCTCAGCCCCTGTGCCGAAGCAAAATCCACCATTGAAACAGTCGTGGAACGCGGCGTTTTGCGGGTAGGCTTTTCTACCTTTGTTCCGTGGGCAATGCAGGATAAAAACGGCGAATATATCGGCTTTGAAATCGATGTGGCAGCAAAACTTGCCGAAGATTTGGGCGTGGAATTACAGCTTGTGCCCACCAACTGGGACGGCATTATCCCTGCCCTTTTAGCCAATAAATTTGATGTGATTATCGGGGGCATGGGCTCGACAACCAAGCGGAATTTGACCGTCAACTTCACTGTTCCTTACGATTATTCAGTCATGGATATTATGGCAAACAAGGAAAAGGCAGGCAGTCTGCAAAGCCTTGCGGATTACAATAAAGAAAGCGTCGTTGTTGCTGTGCGCAACGGCTCTTCCGGCGCTGCCTTTGCCAAAAAATATTTGCCCCACGCAACACTGCGCTTTTTCAATGAAGAAGCTCCCGCCATTCAGGAAGTTCTTTCCGGCAGGGCTTTTGCCTTTATTTCTTCCCGTCCCCTGCCCGCTTTGGAAATTGCCAAAAATCCCAACGCCCTTTTCCGCCCCTTTGAAATAACCGTATACAAGGAACCCATCGGCTTTGCCGTACGCAAAGGGGATTTCGATACCCTCAATGTTTTTGACAACTGGATTCAAAATGCCCACAGCACAGGCTGGCTCAAGGAAAGGGCTGACTATTGGTTTATGAATACCGCATGGCAGGAACAGCTGCCCGGTAATTAGTTTTTTAGGGAGATACACCCCCTTCTTACGTCCTTAAAAATACGCTTCATCAACTGAACATACCCGAATAAACAAAGCAAATGGCATATATTTTAGGCACGAAAAAACGCAGTGCCATGAACAGCACGGACAAGATTTTCCTGCTCCTTTTTGGGGCAGGGGCGCTCTTTTTGTGCTCTGCGCTGTTTCAGGCCGTGCAGGATTTCAGCCTCGGCAGGCTTTGTTCCTATCTTCTGCGTATGGACGCAGAGGGAAACTGGCATGCCGGAACGCTTTTGCAGGGGCTTTTTATGACTTTGCGGCTCAGCCTGTGGTGCATGGTGCTTGCCTTTATCAGCGGTTTTTTTGTGGGTATTGTTTCAGCCCATAAAAAGGGGCTTGCGTCCCTGCCCGGTAAGCTTTATGTGCTTGTGCTTCGGAATATGCCCCCGCTTATTTTGCTTTTTCTGGTTTTCTTTTTCGCCTCTTCCATTTTGACAGAACGACTCACGGGCTTGGAATACAGCCTTGCCAAATCACCGTATAAGGCTTGGTTTTATGTGCTTATCGCCCCTGAAGGACAGCTTGACAGAATGACAGCCTGCGTTCTGACCTTAGGGCTGTATGAAGGGGCGTATATTGCGGAAATTGTACGGGCGGGGATTGAAAGCGTGCCCCACGGGCAATGGGAAGCGGGCAGAGCAGGCGGACTTTCCACATGGCAAATCAGACGGTATATCGTTATCCCCCAAACCCTGCGCCAAAGCCTTGCTCCCCTTGCCGGGCAAAGCATCAGTATTATTAAAGACAGTGCCATTGCCTCCGTTATTTCCCTGCAGGAACTGACGTTCCAAAGCATGGAGCTCATGAACGTCACGGGCAAAACCGTTGAACTGTGGATTTTGACGGCTCTGCTCTATTACTGCCTTTGTCTCTGCCTTGAAAAAATAAGCCGAAAATGGGAACATTCCATACGATGGAAACCGCTGCATTAGGCTGTTCTCCTCTTTCTCCTTGCAAAAACAAACAGTTCCGCGTATGAAAAACCATATATCACGCAGTGAGTTGAAAAATTATGCAAAACCTTTTGCCCATAATACCCCAAAAACCTTGGCTAGCGCCCTTAGCCGGCTGGTCTGATTTGCCCTTTCGTCTGCTTTGCCGTGAACAGGGGGCGTCTGCTGCCTGTACGGAAATGGTCAGCGCCAAAGGACTGGTCTACGGGGGCAAAAATACCCGCGATTTATTGCAGACAAATGAAAAAGACAATCCTCTTGTTGTCCAGATTTTTGGGGCGGAAGCGGATTTTATGCAAAAGGGCGTTCAGCTTTTGAAAGAGCGGGGCTTTTGCTTCTATGACGTCAATGTGGGCTGTTCCGTGAATAAAGTTGTCAAAACAGGAGCCGGTGCTGCCATGCTCAAGGATTTGCCCAATTTTTACAAGGTGGCAAAGACTGTTATTGACGAAGTGCACAGGGACAGCGGGCATAAAATAGGTTTCAAAATTCGCCTTGGCTATCATTTGGGTGAAGATGTCTATGAAGAACTTGCATTGCGTTTGCAGGATTTTGGGGCGGATTGGATAACCCTGCACCCGCGGTATGCCAAACAGGGCTTTAGCGGCGAACCAAACTATGAAGCGCTGACACGGCTGAAAAGCTTGCTGGAAATTCCGGTTATCGCCAGCGGGGATTTATTTACAGCCCGTGACGGGGTCAGGGTTTTGCTGAAAACAGGGGCTGACACCGTCATGTATGCCCGCGGAGCCATGGGCAGCCCGCGTATTTTTGCAGAACACAAAGCGTTATGGCAATACGTCCGTGAAAACGGTCTGCGGCAAAAAGAGCAGGCAGACGCCGCTCTTCCCGATTATGAAGAGCTTTTCCCTAAAAGTCCCGAACAAATAAAAAATGACGTATATGCCCTGATTACGGCACATTTAAACTATGCCAAAACGTACAGCCCCGCACGGGCTGTCCTGCAAATGCGTACCATTGTTCCCCGCTATGTCCGCCGTTTGGAACACGCAAAATTGGTGCGTCAGGCTCTTATCCGGTGCAGAACTTTTGCCGATTTGGAAGAGGCGCTACAGGAGTTTTTCGGATAGATTGATTCTTGTACAAAAAAACTCCGAGAAATTCGGAGTTCTTTTTTGCTTTTTATAAAAGCGATAATAAAGGGGTATATTTTCTTATGCCAGCGCCGTGCCCAATCCCAAGTAAGGAATATCGGATTTTCTTTGTTCGGGGATAAGCTCTTCAAAGCGCAAATATTGTTCTTTATGGGTATAAATTTCGCGTAAAAAGGCATTATTATGCTGATGCCCGGAGCAGCGCACTTCAAAGGCTCCCTGCAAAGGCGTGCCGAACATTGCCATATCCCCCACAAAATCCAAAATCTTATGGCGGACAAATTCTTTTTCCAGACGCAGTCCTTCGGGATTTAAAATTCCGTCTTCATCCACCACAATGGCATTTGCCAAAGAACCGCCCAAGGCAAGGTTTTTGCTGTGCAGATATTCCACTTCCTTTAAAAAGCCAAAGGTTCGGGCAGAAGCAATTTCATCAAAACTTTCCGGTGTGATTTCAAGGGCAAGACGCTGTACGCCTATGGCACTGTGGGGAAAATCAATGGTATAATCGACATAAAAGCCGTCAAAGGGGCGGGCATTGATGGTTTTTCCGTTTGCCTCAAAAAGGAAAGGACGGGCAATTTTGGCAACTTTGCGCAATGCATACAGGGAGCGTATGCCGGCTTTTTTAATCAAGTTGGTAATGGGCAGGGCAGAACCGTCCATAATGGGAATTTCGGTGCCGTAGACGTGGCATTCCACATTATCGATTCCCAAGGCGAAAAGGGCGGCAAGCAAATGTTCCACAGTGGAAACATGGGTTTTGTCATTGCCGAGTGTCGTGGCAAGTTCTGTTGCTGCCACCACAAAAGGGTTGGGTCTGATAATGGAAACATCTTTTTTATTATGGATATGAAAACTAATGCCGGCATCTGCTTTTGCAGGCAGCAGCTTCATTTCCACATCTTTTCCGGAATGAAGTCCAATGCCTGTATAGGTAATGGCGTGCATTAATGTTTGCTGCAGCATAGATAGTCCTTATTTCTTCCTTTATTCAAATACGTCTTTTCGTTTTATAACGGGCATATTCTTTTCAGTGTTACAAATCAGTTCCATAAATTGCAAATTTTATGCCAAAGAATATTTTTCCCTTTATCATTTTATTTCAAATAGTTATAATGTTTTTATCTGCAAAATATCTGTGGCAATTTTAACACAATGACATTTTAACCGCAAAAGTGTGGCAAATTCAACACAGTACCGAAAAATACGTGTTTACTTTTCCTGAAAATTACTTTAATATTTTCCCCGAGGAAATTATGCAGGCAAAAGAATATAGACCGGATATTGACGTACTTCGGGCAATCGCCGTTTTGGCGGTGATTTTTTATCATGCCCATATCCCGTTTTTCAGCGGGGGATATGTCGGCGTCAGTATCTTTTTTGTGATTTCAGGCTATCTGATTACAGGGATTATCAAACGGAAATTAGCAAACGGCACTTTCAGTTTTCTGGAATTTTACGAAAACCGTATTCGGAGGATTTTGCCTGCCCTTGTTGTTGTCATGGTCTTTTTTGCCTTTCTCTATTATTTTTTGAGCATGACGGAAATTTTGGATTTACAGCGTTCCATTCGCCGGGCAATTTTTGGGCTGGCAAACTTTTTCTTTTATGCCAATACGGATTATTTTGACGCAAGAGCCGAAACCATGCCCCTTTTGCATACATGGTCGCTGGGGGTGGAAGAGCAGTTTTATTTTGTGATGCCTGCCCTGCTCTTTTATGTGACCCTCAAGGCAAAACAGCCCGTCAATGTCATTAAGCTTTTGTGGATAATCATTGGCTGCAGTTTTCTTTTTTCTGCCGTTTTTATTTTTTATAATCAAAAGTTCACCTTTTATATGCTCCCCGCTCGGGCATGGGAGCTTTTGCTCGGCAGCATGCTTGCCTATACCAACTGGACGCCCGCAAGCCAAAAAGGAAAAAGCCTGTGCATTTTGCTGGGGCTCGGCATCATGCTTGCCTCCATTACCTGTTATAAGACTGTGCTCTTCCCGGGATTTTGGGCTCTGCCTCCCTGTCTCGGGGCAGTTCTCTATATTGCCGGCGGAACCGATTATACCTTCAGCAACAAAAAAAATATCATCCATTTGCTGACGAATAATAAAATCCTTGTTTTTATCGGGGTTATTTCCTATTCCCTGTACTTATGGCACTGGCCCGTTTTTGTTTTTTATTCCACCTTTCCTTTTTATAAAGAAATCACCCCTCCCGCCGCAGCGGTGTTAATCGCCGTTATCTTTTTTATTTCTTATTTGTCATGGCGTTTTGTGGAAAGACCCGTCCGCCAAAAACCCTTTTTCAAAAACAGAAAAGTTGTCTGGAGCCTTGCCCTTTTGTGCATGACAAGTATCTTTTTCATGGCGACGTATATGCGGTACGGCAAACTTTATGACAACTACACCTATACCCGCGTTTTTTTCCGTGCTGTTCCGCAAACGGCGGCAGCTGAGGCAAAAACCCCCGTGGACTTTATTTTTATAGGGGACAGTCACTGCGGCGTCATGGAAGGCTTATTCCAAAAACTGGCTGAAAAATACCGCTTAACGGGCATTATGAATACGCAGGTTATGAAAAATGCCGTCATGCAGTACACTGACCGCAAAAAAATACAGCAAAACACCGAGGAATGGAATAAGCTTACCGAAGATTACAAGACCTACCAAAGCAAAAATCTTTTCCTGTTCTTCCGTTATTCGCAGAAGCTGGACGGCAAAGACAGGTATTATTCACAGGATGCAAGGCGTCCTCTGGTTTATTTGCCCGATAAGAACCTCACCCCTCTGCAGGGCTTTACACAAAGTATGCGGGATATGATTGAAGAGGCCCTGGCAAACGGCGTTGAGCACATCTATCTCCAGTCACCCGTGCCGGAAGCGCTGGACTATATCCCCAACAAGGCGGATATTCTGCACATGCTTTTTGATTATACCCCCGAACAAATCAATGCTGCACTGGGAGAAAAAGAGACCGGCTATGAGGAACGCAACAAAAAGGTTTTTGAAGTCTTTGCAAAGCTCAAAAATGACTATCCGCAAATAGAATTTATCGATATCAGACCCTGTCTTTTGAATACCGAAACAGCGCAGTATGCCGTCATGGACGAAAAAAATCTCTTTTATTATGATGACGACCACCTGACTTTTGAAGGCTCCATGCAGTTCTATGACGTCTATGATAAAATTTTTGCCCGAATGGCAGAGGAAAAAGCCCGCTAAAACAAAGGACGGAACTTCCTTTTTGAAAGGGGAGTTTTGCGGCATGCCCCTTTTATCGTTTACTTTCAAGCTGAATTAAGGTACTCAAGGACAGGAAAACAGAACGCAGACGCAAGAGAATTTCTCAGTAAAATTTCGGAGTAAGAATGCAGGCAAAAGAGTACAGAGCAGATATAGACGTGCTTCGTGCAATCGCTGTTTTGGCAGTAATTTTTTACCACAGCCATATCCCTTTTTTCAGCGGGGGCTATGTGGGCGTCAGTATTTTCTTTGTGATTTCAGGTTATTTGATTACGGGAATTATCAAACGCAGGCTCGAAAATAACAGTTTCAGCTTTGTGGAGTTTTATGAAAACCGTGTCCGCCGTATTTTCCCCGCTCTTTTTTTCATGGTGTTTTGTCTGGTGCTCTTTGAATGGTTCACCTCCGTGAATATTCTTGAGCGGCGTGAGCTGTACAGCGCTGCAAAGCGTGTGCTTTTAACCGTTCCCAATATTTATTTTTACCTGCACACCAACTATTTTGACCCTGCCGCTGAAACCATACCCCTTTTGCATACGTGGTCGCTGGGCGTGGAAGAACAGTTTTATTTTATTTTTCCGCTCTTATTATGTATTTTTTATTCTTATCTCTTTCGGTTGAATAAGAGAAAAACGGTATATCTTTTGTCCTTTTTATTTGCATGCAGTTTTCTTTTTTCCGCCGTCTATGTTTTTTATAATCAAAAGTTTACCTTTTACATGCTTCCTACACGGGCATGGGAACTTTTATGCGGCGGAATTTTAGCCTATACCGAGTGGACGCCGAAAACGCAAAAAAATAAAATTCGCTGTTTTCTTTTGGGCACAGCCCTTATGGTTTTTGCCATTGTCCGCTACACGGACAATATTTATCCGGGTTTTTACGCTCTCTTTCCCTGTTTTGGAGCAGTCTTGTACATTGCAGGCGGAACCGGCTTGCAGTCCCGCTTTGCGGATTTGCTCATCAAAAATAAAGTCCTTGTTTTTATCGGGGTTATTTCCTATTCTTTGTATTTATGGCACTGGCCTGTCTTAGTCTATTACCAAAACTGGCTCTATCAGCGGGAAATCACGGCAGAAAGCGCCTGTCTGCTCTTGGCGGTGATTTTTCTTCTCTCTGCTTTTTCATGGCGTTTTATTGAAAAACCCGTCCGCCAAAAGCCTGTTTTCAAAAAACATGCGGTGCTGTGGACAGGGGTTGCCTGTTCCTTTGGCATTATGCTCCTTTTTATTAACAATTTAAAATTTACGCTTTCTTCCGATGAGGGCTATCATTTTACCCATTCTGAACTGCCTGCGGAATACGTTGCAAACAATGCCGATAAGACGCTTTTATTATTAGGGGACAGCCATTCTTTCCACTTGAGACCGCTGGCATTTGCCTTAGGGGAAAAATACAGTATTTCCTGCTATAATGCGAATATGCCCATGCCTTACCGTACTTATAACGCCGGCAAAACGAAAAACGAAATAAAGAGCTATGAACAGACCTATCAGAGCGTTGCGGATAAAATTAAAACGCGGCAGTTTGATACTGCCGTTATCGCCTATCGTTACTCATGGCATATTGACGGCATTGAAATAAAAAGAAAAAATGCAATCCTCTATCCCCTCAAATCTCTCGATGAGAAGAGTGACGACCCGTATCAGGCATTGTACAGAAGCTTGAAAGATATTATTCTCCTTTTGCAGGAAAACGGCGTCAAAAAGATTTATCTTGTTAATTCACTTCCGCAGGCAAATTCCTCTGTTCCGCAGTCTGCAAATAAGCTCTCGTTTTTATTCAAGCTGACGCCTGAAAAAATCAATGCGGCTCTGGGAGAAACAACTGAGGAGTATCAGGAACGGACAGGAAAAATATATCCCCTCTTGCAGGCGCTGACAGAGGAATTTCCCGGCGTTTATTTCCTTGACCCCGCCCCGTATTTTTTAAATGACCAAAAAACAGGCTATGACGTGATACGGGGAAAAACCGCCCTTTACTGGGACGACGACCATTTGTCAGACGAAGGGGCAATGCTCTTGGCTCCCCTCTATGAACCCATTTTTCAATCAATGCAATAAGACGGCGTGAAGCGGAGAAAACATGCAGGCAAAAGAGTACAGAGCAGATATAGACGTGCTTCGTGCAATTGCTGTTTTGGCAGTAATTTTTTACCACAGCCATATCCCTTTTTTCAGCGGGGGCTATGTGGGCGTCAGTATTTTCTTTGTGATTTCAGGTTATTTGATTACGGGAATTATCAAACGCAGGCTCGAAAATAACAGTTTCAGCTTTGTGGAGTTTTATGAAAACCGTGTCCGCCGTATTTTCCCCGCTCTTTTTTTCATGGTGTTTTGTCTGGTGCTCTTTGAATGGTTCACCTCCGTGAATATTCTTGAGCGGCGTGAGCTGTACAGCGCTGCAAAGCGTGTGCTTTTAACCGTTCCCAATATTTATTTTTACCTGCACACCAACTATTTTGACCCTGCCGCTGAAACCATACCCCTTTTGCATACGTGGTCGCTGGGCGTGGAAGAACAGTTTTATTTTATTTTTCCGCTCTTATTATGTATTTTTTATTCTTATCTCTTTCGGTTGAATAAGAGAAAAACGGTATATCTTTTGTCCTTTTTATTTGCATGCAGTTTTCTTTTTTCCGCCGTCTATGTTTTTTATAATCAAAAGTTTACCTTTTACATGCTTCCTACACGGGCATGGGAACTTTTATGCGGCGGAATTTTAGCCTATACCGAGTGGACGCCGAAAACGCAAAAAAATAAAATTCGCTGTTTTCTTTTGGGCACAGCCCTTATGGTTTTTGCCATTGTCCGCTACACGGACAATATTTATCCGGGTTTTTACGCTCTCTTTCCCTGTTTTGGAGCAGTCTTGTACATTGCAGGCGGAACCGGCTTGCAGTCCCGCTTTGCGGATTTGCTCATCAAAAATAAAGTCCTTGTTTTTATCGGGGTTATTTCCTATTCTTTGTATTTATGGCACTGGCCTGTCTTAGTCTATTACCAAAACTGGCTCTATCAGCGGGAAATCACGGCAGAAAGCGCCTGTCTGCTCTTGGCGGTGATTTTTCTTCTCTCTGCTTTTTCATGGCGTTTTATTGAAAAACCCGTCCGCCAAAAGCCTGTTTTCAAAAAACATGCGGTGCTGTGGACAGGGGTTGCCTGTTCCTTTGGGCTTGTTTTGCTTTTTATCAATAATTTAACCTTTACCCTTTCTTCCGATGAAGGATTTATCTATACAAAATCAGAAATTCCTGAAGAATATAATGACGAACAGGCGGATAAAAGCCTGCTTCTGCTGGGCGACAGCCATTCTTTCCACCTCAAGCCTCTTATCCGTCAGCTCAGCCAAAAATACCATGTCTCCTACCTTCATCTGATGATGCTCCCCTACCGTACCTATCACGATAACGAGGGGAAAAATGAAAGAGAGGAAGCAAAAAAATCCTATCGGGAAACAACGGAAAAAATACAGGCACGACGCTTTGATACTGCCGTTATCGCTTATCGCTATGATTACCAAATGAGAGGCGTTGATATTATGAGAAAAACAACGATTACCCATCCGCTGCGCTCATTTGATTACGAAAGCGATGACCCCTGCGAAGTTTTATACCGCAGTTTGAAAGATACCATTCTCCTTTTGCGGAAAAACGGCGTAGAAACAATTTATTTTGTCGGATCGCTTCCGCAGCCTATTTCCTATGTGCCCGTTTCTGCCAATAAGCTCTCCTACTTATTCGGTTTTAGTCCGGAAAAAATCAATACTGTTTTAGGGGAATCGGACAAAGCTTATCAGGAAAGGACAAAAAATGTCAGTCGCATTCTTCGGACACTGGCAGAGGAATTTCCCGATGTTTATTTTCTTGACCCCGCCCCCTGTTTTTTAAATACCCAAAAAACAGGCTATGACGTGATAGAGGGGAAAACCGCCCTTTACTGGGACGACGACCATTTATCCGACGAAGGAACAATACGGCTCATGCCCCTGTTGGAGCCCGTCTTTGCAGAATTAAAGAAATAAAACACTCTGTTCCCGTCTCTGTCCCCGTCAGGAAAAACAAAAATTTTTTCTTTACTAAAATCCTGCAATACAGTAGCCTTTTTTCATTGCTTTGTATGAGCGAAGGTGCAAAGAAGGAGCAGATATGGCTATTTTAAAATGGCGTCACAAGGATTTATTAGATGTAAGCTATTTATCCAACGAAGAAATTTTAATGATATTGGATAATGCCAAACGTTTTCAGGAAGTGAATTTACGAGCGGTGAAAAAGGTTCCCACGCTGAAAGGGAAAACTGTCACCCTCTTTTTTTCCGAACCCAGCACCAGAACAAAACTTTCCTTCGACACAGCGGCAAAGCGGCTTTCTGCGGATACCTTTGCCCTCGGCAAAAGCGGCTCAAGCCTGCAAAAAGGCGAAAGCCTCAAGGATACTGCCCTGACCCTGCAAGCCATGCACCCCGATATTATTGTGATTAGGGATTCCAGCTCCGGAGCAGCCCAATTTTTGGCTGAACGGCTCAATTGCAGCGTTGTCAACGGAGGTGACGGCTGGCATGCCCACCCCACACAGGCGCTCTTAGACGCCTTTTCTTTGCGTGAAGCATGGAAGGGAGAATTTGCAGGCAAAACTCTGCTTATTTTAGGCGATATCAACCACAGCCGGGTGGCTCGTTCCAATATCAACTGGCTGACCCGCTTTGGCGTTACTGTCCGTATTTGCTCCCCAAAAACGCTTTTGCCCCGCTATCTTGATGAATTTCCTGTGGAAGTCTATGCTGATTTGAAAAAAGCCGTGCAGGGCGTTGATGCTGTCATGTGCCTGCGTCTGCAGCTGGAACGGCAGGCAGCAGGGCTTTTGCCGGATTTAGGCGATTATTCCCGCCGCTATTGCCTGACCCGTAAACATTTACTGGACGCAAAGCCGAACGCAAAAATCCTGCACCCGGGTCCCATGAACAGAGGACTGGAGATTTCCAGTGAAATCGCCGACTGCGCTGACAGTCTGGTGCTCAATCAGGTATCTGCCGGTGTTGCCACCCGTATGGCGGTTCTCTATTTGTACGGCACACGAAACGATGATATAACGCTCAATCCTCAAATGGGGGAATAACATGATTTTATTTAAAAATGCTGTGTATTTGGGTAAAACCGTTGACCTGCTCATTACAGAAAATACAGAAGAAAACGCAAGCCACGGTTTTGCATTTGACGCTGACGACGGCTTGCACAGAGGATACCGAAATTACGGTGAAAATTACGGAAAACAAGGGGGACGCATTGTCGCCCTCGGGGAAAATATCCCTGCGCCGCAAAACTGCACTGTTCTTGACATGCAGGGAAAAATCCTTTTCCCCAGCCTTATTGACGTGCATGTGCATTTTCGCGACCCGGGCATGGAATGGAAAGAAGATATCGATACAGGACTGGAGGCAGCTCTTCACGGGGGCTATTCCCATGTGTTTTGCATGGCTAATACCAGCCCTGTCAATGACAATGAGGGGATAACCCGCTATATGCTGGAAAAAGCAAGAAACACGCACCCTTACGGACCTTTTTTGCACCCTGTGGCGGCTGCCACCCTCGGGCTTAAAGGCGAAGAGCTCACCCCCCTCGGGGAAATGGCAGAAGCGGGCTGCACCGCTGTTTCCAATGACGGAATACCCCTTTACAGCACGGAAATTGTCCGCCGTGTCATGGAATACGGCAGTGACTTGGATATGCTTTTTATCGACCACTGCGAAGATCCCTACCTTGCCCGCGGCGCCCACATGAATGAAGGCAAATTATCCGCAAAATTAGGGGTCAAAGGACAGCCTGATATGGGTGAAGCCCTGCAGGTGGGACGGGATATCATGCTTTCGGAATATTTGCAGATACCCGTGCATATCGCCCATGTTTCCTGCCGCAAAAGTCTTGATTTAATCAAGCGGGCTAAGGAACGGGGCGTCGACGTTACCGCTGAAACCTGCCCCCATTACCTGCTCCTTGATGAAAATGCCCTTGATAATTACAATACCAATGCAAAGGTCAATCCTCCCCTGCGCACATGGGACGATGTGCTTGCCATGCGCGAAGCGGTGAAAACAGGGCTTATCGACTGTCTTATCACCGACCATGCCCCCCATGCCGAACACGAAAAGGAAAATCCCCTTGATATGGTGCCAAACGGTATTAGCGGGCTGGATACCGCCCTGACCCTGCTCTGGAGGCTGGTGCACGAAGGCATTTTTACCCAAGAAGATATTGTGCGCGCATACACCGTCAACCCTGCAAAACGCTTTAAACTCCCCTGCAATACCTTTGCAAAGGGCGATACGGCAGATTTCTTTTTCTTTGACCCGGACATCGAATGGACTGCAGATAAGGAAAACTTCCATTCCAAATCCGCCAATACACCCTTTCTGGGACAAACCATGCACGGACGCGTCTGCACCCACTATATCGGCGGAAAAAAAGTGCTTTAAAACAGTTTGTTAAACAATTATAATTTTCAAGGGGGAAAACTTCTGAAAAAGTTTTCCCCATAAACCCCTTTCAAAGCGTTTTAAGATTTATAATCCACTATGATAGTCCTGCAAAATATGCAGAACTTATGAAAAATAAATTTCCCACTCTTTTTGCCATACCTAACATGCCGTTAAAAAACTTTTTTTCTTATTGATTTAGTGTTATAACTTATTTAAATTATAAGATTTGTAGTTAATATAAAAACACGAATCATAAATATCGATTGTTAAATATTTTAAAGCGTTATGTTATAAGCTTTTTCAAATAAGATATTATACATTTTATCCATTTTAATTGTATGTCCAGTAATGTCACATATAACTTTTGGCAATATTTTATATAAATCAACAAGGGCTGTTGGTGAACCTGTTGCAAGAGAATAAAAACTTTCACCATCAATTACTTTTATTTTTGGGTGTTCTTTTCTATTTTGCCCTGTTTTATTATCTGGTGGTGTAAATGGTTTACAATATTTAGTCTTGCTTTTCCTAATTATTTCAACATAGTAAGCTGTCCATTTTTCATTATATCCTTCTAATCTATTTTCTAAATCATCATATATTGCAACCTTATGATTTCCTTTTGTTGTATTAAATTTATTTTTGATTTCAGCAATTATTTTTAAATTTTTATTCCGCAAATCTACAACTTGCCCTTTACCTAAATCTTCCCAGCCATCAATTTTTCCTACTAAAGATTGATGAAACATACCGATTTCGTTTTGTAATGTTTTTTGAATTTGTCGTGATTTTTCATCATTTATCCATTGGATTAATGATTTTTTATTAATAATAGAATCAAAAATAGCAGAAAAAGGATCTATAACGTTATCATAAAGAGTTTGCTCTTTTTCTTTGATTGCTTTTTGAATGGGATCAACAACATTTTTTACACATTTGTATAAATCATCATCAGTTATGTATGATAATAATCTTTTTTTACTCATAATTCCTCCTAATAGCTAAATTTTTAAAATTATATTAAAATAATTTTAATGTGCAAACTTATAACCCTTGCATATAGCAACGGTATGATATATTACTATTTGTTAAGGGGAGATATATGAAATTAACTGTTACTGAAGTTAGTAAAAAATTAAACGTATCTGTAGATACAATTAGACGTTGGGATAAAAAAGGATTAATTAAATCTACACGTTCTGAACATAATTATCGATTATTTGAGATTGAAGAAATAAAAAGATTACAAAATAAATTGTTAAAACAGCATGAAGAGAATAATTACAAGATATTAAAAAATGAAACAAAATCTAACTACACAGTTATAGAATTATTTGCTGGGGCTGGAGGTACTGCTTTAGGCTTTGAAAATGCAGGATTAAAACATGTACTCCTTAATGAAATTAATAAAGATGCAAGTGAAACATTAAAAAACAATTTTCCAAAAGGAACAAATATTATTTGTGATGATATAAAAAATATTAATTTTGATACCTACAAAAATAAAATAGATATTGTTCAAGCAGGTTTTCCTTGTCAAGCTTTTAGTTACGCAGGTAAAAGTTTAGGTTTTGAAGATACACGGGGAACATTATTTTTTGAATTTGCACGATGTGTTAAAGAAGTTCAACCTAAAATTGCAGTAGGAGAAAATGTACGAGGTCTTTTAAAACATAATAATGGAAAAACATTAAAAACAATGGTGAGTGTTTTAGAAGAACTTGGCTATACTGTTTGTTATAAAATATTAAGAGCACAATATTTAGATGTTCCACAAAAACGTGAAAGATTAATTATTCTAGCCAGTAGAAAAGATTTAAATATGCCATTTATTTTTCCTAAAGAACAAGACTATACAATATCATTACGAGAAGCTTTAAAGGATTGTCCAAAATCTGAAGGACAAATATATTCAAAATCAAAAGAAGAAATTTTAAAACTTGTGCCAGAAGGTGGATATTGGAAAAACCTTCCCATTGAATTACAGAAAATTTATATGGCTGGAAGTTTTTATTTATCAGGTGGTAAAACAGGAATGGCAAGACGCTTATCTTGGGACGAACCGAGTTTAACATTGACATGTGCACCAGCACAAAAACAAACTGAAAGATGTCATCCGGAAGAAACAAGACCGCTCACAGTAAGAGAATATGCTCGCATACAAACTTTTCCTGATAATTGGGAATTTAAAGGTTCATTATCTTCAAAGTATAAGCAAATAGGAAATGCTGTTCCTGTTAATCTTTCCTATCACATTGGGAGGTGTTTAATTAAAATGTTAGACGGTAATTATGAAAATTTAAATAATATGGAAATTGTCAATAATAACCCCAAGAATGTTCAATTAAAACTTTTTTAAAAAATTTTAAGTT
>OFHO01000808.1_pt1 | contig 26526 bp, 22 predicted proteins | sample 1521531 | NCBI WGS metagenome assembly OFHO01 (sample SAMEA3504124, study PRJEB24116) | mouse gut metagenome | biome: mouse gut; feature: mouse-associated habitat; material: faeces | place: Denmark | collected 2011
GCCCCCTCATCCGTCATCGCCTGCGGCGATGCCACCTTCCCCCCTGTGGGGGGAAGGCAACGCCAATAGCCGCGCCCCGCGAAATGGGCGGTTCCCATCATGGCCCCCGAACTTTAGACGCACCACTTAGGAGTCAACCGAGGGAACCGCCCACGCCCCAGTAACCGCACACAAGCGGCAGCACCAATGGGGGAGAAGCCAGTCCAGATCCCCGCGAGCCGATCACTCCCCCACCACGTATTCCAAGGAAGAAGGGGGTATATAGGGGGGAACCCCCTATACGCGCTCTTTGGTTACTTTCTCTCGCGCGAGAGAAAGTAACCCCCGCCGGAGGCGCGCCCCCCGCAGGGGCACCCCCCGAGGGGGCCAGGGGGCCTCAAATATCATCCTTCTTATATTCCTTGAAGCCCTCCCCCAGCACATCATGGGCGTCGCACACGATCAAAAAGGCGTTAGGGTCCACTTCCTTCACCGCCGCCTTGATGGCGGTGATCTCCCGCTGCTTGAAGGCGCACATCAGCACGTCCTTCTCCTTGCCCGTATAGGCCCCCTGGCCGTGGAGGATGGTCACCCCCCGGTCCAGCCCCCGGAAAATGGCCTCCGAGATCTCCTGGTTCCGGTCGCTGATGATATAGGCCACCTTCGCCTTGTCCATGCCGTACAGCACCCCGTCCATGACAATGGAGGTGATATACAACGCCACCAGCCCGTACAGGGCGGTTTTCAGCGCGCCGAATACCGCCGCCACTGCCAGGATCACCGCCAGATCGATGCCCATCAGCAGCTTGCCCATGGGCAGCCACGCCAGCTTCAGCTTCAGCAGGCGGGCCAGCAGGTCGGTGCCGCCGGTGGTGGCCCCCTGCTGAAACACCAGCCCCAGGGACAGCCCCATCAGTACCCCGCCGAAGATGGTGGCCAGCATGGGGTCCATGGGCCGCCAGTCGTAGAGGGGGGTGAGCACGTCGATGAACACCGACGAGACGAACATGGCGTACAGCGACGACACCAGCAGCCGCCCGCCGATGAGCTTCCACCCCAGCAGGAACAGGGGGATGTTCAGCCCGATCACCGTCACGCCGATGGGCAGGGCGGGGATCAGGTAGTTGATGATCTGGGCCGCGCCGGTGACGCCGCCGAAGGCGATGCCGTTGGGGGCGTAGCACCACACGAAGCCCAGGGCGTAGGCGGCCGCGCCCAGGGTGATCACCAGAAAGGGGATCAGGGTCTTTTTCACAGTTGCCATAGAGCGGCCTTCTTTCTCAAGGGATCTGGAGCCGGCGGGCGGGTCACAATAGGGTCATCTGCTCCTCCCCCCGGTCCTCCTCCTTGAGGAGTGCCCCGGCGGCGGGGAGGGAACGGGCCCGGTACCGGGCGGCGTTGACGATGTGGGTGGCGGACAGGGGCTTGGCCCACTCCACCTGGTGCTTGGCCTTCACCGCCATCACCCCCACCCCCTGGGTGTTTCGGGTGGTTTTCGGGGTGAGGGAGGCGGTGTGGAACACCACGCACCGCCCGTCGCTGGAGCCCACCGCCATCTCCTGATCCTCGGCCAGCAGGCAGGCGGACACCAGGGGGAACCTGTCGCAGTAGGCCCCGGTGAGCTTGCGCCGCCGGGTCTGGGTCTGGTAAGCGGACAGCTCCACCCGGGCGGCCTTGCCGTTGCCGAAGAAAAACAGCAGGTGGGCGGAGTAGTCCCCCGGGGGACAGGCCCAGACGAATTTTTCCTCCGGCTCCATCCCCAGCCGGGTGGGGAGGTAGTCCCCCAGCAGGCTGGCCTTGGAGTCGTCGAAGTCGGACAGGCGGGTTTTGTAGCACTGCTGCTTGTCGGTGAACACCAGCAGCTCGTCCCCGTTGGTCCCCTCCCACTGGAGGCAGGGGCCGTCCCCCTCCTTGTACTTCTGCTCCCCGCTCATGCGCAGGGACTGGGGGGTGATCTTCTTGAAGTACCCCTCCCGGGAGATGAACACGTTCACCGGGTAGGCGGGTATGTCCGACCCGGCGGCGGCCTGGACCTCCGCCGCCTGCCGGTACTCGTAGATGATCTCGGTGCGCCGGGGGGCGGCGTACTTCTTTTTGACGTTTTGCAGCTCCTCGGTGATGATCCGCTTGATCCGGTCTGGGGAGCTGATGATCTCCTTCAGATCCGCGATCTCGTCCTCCAGGGAGGCGGTCTCCTCCGTCCGCTTCAGGATATATTCCTTGTTGATGTTCCGCAGGCGGATATCCGCCACGTACTCCGCCTGGATCTGGTCGATGCCGAAGCCGATGATCAGGTTGGGCACCACCTCGGCCTCCTCCTCCGTCTCCCGGATGATGCGGATGGCCTTGTCGATGTCCAGCAGGATGCGCTTGAGGCCCTTGAGCAGGTGGAGCTTCTCCTCCTTCTTCTTGCAGATGTGCCAGGTGCGGCGGCGCACCCCGTCCATCCGCCACGCCGTCCACTCCTCCAGAATCTCCCCCACCCCCATCACCCGGGGCACCCCGGCGATGAGGATATTGAAGTTGCAGGAAAAGGTGTCCTGCAAGGGGGTGGACTGGAACAGCCGGGCCATCAGCTTTTCCGGGTCGGTGCCCCGCTTCAGGTCGATGGCCAGCTTCAGGCCGTTGAGATCCGTCTCGTCCCGCATATCGGAGATCTCCTTGATCCGGCCCGCCTTCACCAGCTCCGCCACCTTGTCCAGGATGGCCTCCACAGTGGTGGAGTAGGGGATCTCATAGATCTCGATGACGTTGTCCGCCTTGATGTGCCGCCACTTGGCCCGCAGGCGCACAGGGCCCCGGCCCGTGCGGTAGATCTCCGCCAGCGCGGCCCCGTCATACAGCAGCTCGCCCCCGGTGGAGAAGTCGGGGGCCTTCAAAATGCCCAGCAGGTCCACGCCGGGGTCTTCCAGGTAGGCGATGGCGGCGTCGCACACCTCCCCTAAATTGAAGCCGCACAGGTTGGAGGCCATGCTGACGGCGATGCCCTGGTTGGCGGACACCAGCACGTTGGGGAAGGTGGTGGGCAGGAGGGTGGGCTCCGTCAGCTTGCCGTCGTAGTTGGGCACGAAGTCCACCGCGTCCTGGTCGATGTCCCGGAACAGCTCCTGGCAGATGGGATCCAGCCGCACCTCGGTATACCGGGACGCCGCCCAGGCCATGTCCCGGGAGTACACCTTGCCGAAGTTCCCCTTGGAGTCCACCAGCGGGTGGAGCAGGGCCCCGTAGCCCCGGCTGAGGCGGACCATGGTGTCGTAGATGGCCGAGTCGCCGTGGGGGTTGAGCTTCATGGTGGCCCCCACCACGTTGGCGGACTTGGTGCGGGAGCCGCCCAGCAGCTTCATCTGGTACATGGTATACAGCAGCTTCCGGTGGGAGGGCTTGAAGCCGTCGATCTCCGGGATGGCCCGGGAGACAATGACGGACATGGCGTAGGGCATATAGTTCAGCTCCAGCGTCTCGGTGATGGGCTGCTCCAGCACCTGGGCCCGCAGGCCCATGACGTTGGGGTTTTCCACCTTCTTGGGGCCCTTCTGCTCCGGGGGTTTCTTCTTAGCCAAACGAATCAATCCTTATTTCAGTTTACGGGGTGGTTCCCCCTTCCAGGGGGAGGGGTGCCCCCGCAGGGGGCGGATGAGGGTGCGGAGAGGGGGTGCTCGTAACGCCCGCCCCCTCACCCGTCGCCGCCTGCGGCGATGCCGCCCTCCCCCCTATGGGGGGAGGGCTTTGGCCCGCTGTCAGGGGTTGAGCAGCTCTGCGGGGTCCACCACGATGGCACCCTCCGGGGGCTGGTCCTGGGGCTTCCCGCTGGTGGTGCTCCAGGTCTGGGTGAGGGTCAGCCTGCCCTCGCCGATATTGGCGATGTGCAGGGTCATGCTGATGGCGGCATTGCCGCTGTCCTGCTTCACGTCCATGGTGAGCTTGAGGCCGGGCATGCCGTCCAGGGCCGCGGTCTGCATGGCGCAGGCCATGGTGACGCCGCCCTTGCTGTCCACCTTCATGGTGATGCTGAACTCCTGGAAGGCGGCCTTGGCCTCCGCCAGGTCCGCCTCGGTCAGGCCCATGTCCTTGTACAGCGCGAGCAGGTCGTCCAGGCCGATGGTGCGGGTGGACACGCCGCCAGAGGTGGTGAACTTGTGGTCGCCGTACAGCTCATACAGGAGCTGTGCCATGGGGGACACGGTAGTGGGGAGGCTCTCCACGGAATCCACGTCGATCATGGCGGCCAGGACGGAGCCCATGGTGGCGTCCCCGGTCTGGGCAAAGGCCAGCTCGCCCCACTCCGCCCCCAGATCCAGGCCCAGCCACACGTTTTTCTCTCCCGCCGCCTCGTCCAGCGCGGCGGCGTGGAGCCAGCCCAGGCCCTTTTCGGTGACGATGAACTCCAGGTCCTCCAGGATGTCCAGGAGGGTGTGGAACAGCTCGGTGTCCTCGGGGGTGCTGTACCCGCCGAGCATCAGCTTCTCCAGGCCCGCCCGGGCGTTGTCGGACAGCTCCAGGGACAGCTTGGCGTTGGCGGCTTCGCTGTTGAGGATCTGGCTGGCGGAGAGGTCGGCCTTGTAGGTCTGGTTGCCGTTGAGGGTGTCGAAGGCGGTGACGGTCAGGTTCCCCTTCACGTCGGCCTTGTAGTCTTTGCCCTCCTCCATGGTCAGGCCCCGGTTGGCCTGCACCCGGTTCATAATGGTGAAGTGTTCGTCATACCGGGCGGCCAGCTCATCCCGGTCCAGCAGCACGGCGGTCTGGAACTGCCCGTCCCAGCCCACCTCATAGCCCAGGATCTCGCCCAGGAAGCGCACGGGCACATAGGTGCGGCCCCCCTTGATGTAGGGCGCGCAGTCCATGGGGAAGATCTGCCCGTCCCCGGGCAGCTCGCCGCCGGTGTACTCCACCAGCACCTCGCTGCTGCCGGGGGTGAAGGTCAGGCTGGTGTTGTTGGCCTTGCAGGTCACCTTGCCGCCGGCCATGTCCGCCTCGCCGTCCAGGGCCTCCACAATGGCCCGGACGGGCACCATGGTGCGGCCCCCCGTCACCTCGGGCACGGCGTCGGGGAACTTGACGTATTCCCCGTTGACCATCACGCCGATCTGTCCGGGCACGCCGCCCAGGGCGGTCTTGATGGCGTCCGCCCAGCTGCGCTCCTCCTCCGCCTCCAGCAGGGCGGATACCTGCCACAGCACCATCTCGTCCAGGAACTCCTCCTCGGTCATCTCAAAGTACGCCATGTACTCCTCCGGGGACATGGATCCGGCGACCTCCCGGGCGAAGAAGTCGTAGGCACTGGCCCGGAGCTGCTCCTCCAGGCCGGGGTGGGCGTCCAGGTAGGCCTGCTCCGCCGTGGACCAGCTGAAGTCCCCGTCCGGCGCGCCGCTGATGGGGACGGCGTCCTCCGGGGCCGCCATCGCCGGGACCGCCAGGGTCAGGGCCATGGCCGCCGACAGCAGGAATGCCAACAGTTTTTTCATCTTGCTTCCTCCTTTTTGTGTGTGGTGGGGTTTATTCTGTCCGCCGTCTCCACGGCGTTGGGGACGTTAAGAACCTGTATTCACAGCCGAGGATGCTGTCTGGCCGAGGGATTTTTCCGTCAGGCAAGGCGAATTTTCGCCGGAATACTTTGTGTATTGCAAGAAAATTCAACGCGGCATGGCGGAAAAAGACCCGGCCAGACGGCGTTTTGAGGTTGTGAATACAGGTTCCAAGCCTTCCCCCTCCAAGGGGGAAGGTGGCACGGCGAAGCCGTGACGGATGAGGGTGCCCATAGGGGCTTCGCCCGTGTTCCAAACCGGGCGAAGGCTGACGAGGCGGAAATCAGGAGATATCCGCCAGCTCCAGGTACTGGTAGCCCGTCTCGGCGATGTGGTCCTTCCGGCCCTGCAAATCGCTGCCCAGGAACATCTCGAAGATCCGGGCGGTGCGCTGGGCGTCCTCGGGCATTACCTTGATGAGCCGCCGGGTGTCCGGGCTCATGGTGGTGAGCCACATCATGTCCGGCTCGTTTTCGCCCAGGCCCTTGGAACGCTGCACGTCGAACTTCTTCCCCGCCAGGGAGGACACGATCTCGTCCCGCTCCTTGTCGGAGTAGGCGAACCAGGTTTTCTCCTTGCAGGTGATCTCGTACAGGGGGGACTCGGCGATATAGACATACCCCTCCTGGATCAGGGTGGGGGTGAGGCGGTAGAGCATGGCCAGCAGGAGGGTGCGGATCTGGAAGCCGTCCTCGTCGCCGTCGGTGCAGATGACGATTTTGTTCCACCGCAGCAGGTCCAGGTCGAAGGCGTTGAGATCCTTCACGTGCTTGTCCTTGACCTCCACCCCGCAGCCCATCACCTTCAGGAGGTCGGTGATGATCTCGCTTTTGAAGATGCGGGCATAGTCCGCCTTGAGGCAGTTCAGAATCTTCCCCCGGATGGGCATGACGGCCTGGAAGTCGCTGTCCCGGGCCAGCTTCACGCTGCCCAGGGCGGAGTCGCCCTCCACGATGTAGAGCTCCCGGCGGTCCACGTCCTTTGTCCGGCAGTCCACGAACTTCTGCACCCGGTTGGAGATGTCCACCGAGCCGGACAGCTTCTTTTTGATGCCCAGGCGGGTCTTTTCCGCCGTCTCCCGGGACCGCTTGTTCACCAGCACCTGCCCGGCGATCTTCTCCGCGTCCAGGGGGTTTTCGATGAAGTAGACCTCCAGCTGGGAGCGGAGGAAGTCGGTCATGGCCTCCTGGACGAAGCGGTTGGTGATGGACTTCTTGGTCTGGTTCTCATAGCTGGTCTGGGTGGAGAAGTTGCTGGACACCAGCACCAGGGCGTCCTGGATGTCGTTGAAGGTGATCTTGGCCTCGTTTTTCTGGTACTTGCCGTTCTGCTTCAGCCAGCCGTCGATGGCGGACACGAAGGCCAGCCGCATGGCCTTTTCCGGGGAGCCGCCGTGCTCCAGCCAGGAGGAGTTGTGGTAGTGCTCCACCACCTGCACCCGGTTGGAGAAGCAGAAGGACACGGACAGCTTCACCTTATAATCGGACTTGTCGTCCCGGTCCCGGCCCCTGCGCTCCGACTGCCAGAACACCGGGGCGGTGAGGGAGTCCTCCCCCGCCAGCTCGGCGACGTAGTCCGGCAGGCCGTTGTCATAGCGGAAGTCGGTGGTCTCAAACCGCCCGCCCGCCTGGTTCCGGAAGCGGAAGGTCACCCCGGCGTTCACCACCGCCTGCCGCTTCATCACATCGGTGTAGTAGTCCGCCGGTATGTCGATGTCGGTGAACACCTCCAGGTCGGGCTTCCAGCGGAATTTGGAGCCGGTCTTTTTCCGGTCGGCAGGCTCCTTGTTCATCTCGCCCACGATCTGGCCCTTCTCGAAGTGGAGGGTGTATTTGAACCCGTCCCGGTAGATCACCGCGTCGAAATACTCGCTGGCGTACTGGGTGGCGCAGGAGCCCAGGCCGTTCAGGCCCAGGGAGTACTCGTAGTTGTCCCCGCCGTCCTCCTTGTACTTGCCCCCGGCGTACAGCTCGCAGAACACCAGCTCCCAGTTCCAGCGGCCCTCGGCCTCGTTCCAGTCCACCGGACAGCCCCGGCCGAAGTCCTCCACCTCGATGGACTTGTCCTCGTACCGGGTGACGGTGATGAGATCGCCGTGGCCCTCCCTGGCCTCGTCGATGGCGTTGGAGAGGATCTCAAAGACGGCGTGCTCACAGCCCTCCAGCCCGTCGGAGCCGAAGATGACGCCGGGACGCTTGCGCACCCGGTCGGCCCCCTTGAGGGCGGAGATGGAGTCGTTGCCGTACTGCTGCTTTGGTGTGGATTTCGCCATGTCTGCACCTGCCTAACGTGATAGTAGGCGCGCCCCGTGGGGAAATTCGGCGAAGGAGGCCGAAGGGCGCGCAGGATATCCCTAACAATACAGTATACCGCAAAAGGGTGGGGGCAGTCAAGGGGCTGGGACCTTTGGCGGCCGTAAACCGGATGGAGAAACAGCCGGCGCGGTACCGGCGGAAGCGTGGCGACGCCCCGGTCCCATGACCGGGACGTTTCGCCCGCCGAAAAGCGGCCCGCCCGGGAAGTCCCCGGACAGGCCGCTTGTTTGCCCTCACTTGTGGTAAAGCTGCTGGTTGCTCTGGTACTTCGGCGTGGAGGTGAGCCTCAGCCCCAGCCTGGCGTAGGTGGAGCTGTCCGCCGCCGACAGGATCACCGACGAATGGGCCTCGCAGTCCCGGAGCTGGTCCAGGCTGTCCAACGCCCGGGCCGCCAGGGGCAGGGTGGCGGTGGAGATGGCCAGTGCGATGAGCACCTCGTCGCTGTGCAGGCGGGGGTTGCGGCTGCCCAGGTGGTCCACCTTCAACGCCTGTATGGGCTCCATGGCCTCCCGGGTGATGAGGTGCTCCTTCCGCCCGATCCCCGCCAACGCCTTCAGCGCGTTGAGCAGGGCCGCCGCCGCCGCCCCCATCAGCTCGGAGGTCTTGCCCACGGCGATCCGCCCGTCGGGCAGCTGGATGGCGGCGGCGGGCTCGCCCCGCTCCTCCTCCATCTCCTCGGCGGCGGCGATGACGGGCCGCAGCGACTGCTCCGCCTGGGCCTGCTTCATCAGCAGCTCCAGCTTGTACACGATCTCGTCGCTGCCCTGCCCCCGGCGGCGGTCGCACTGGGCGGCGTAGTACCGCCGGACGATCTCCCGCTTGGCGGCTTCGCACACCGCCCCGTCGTCGGCAATGCAGTTGCCCACCATGTTCACCCCCATGTCCGTGGGGGACTTGTAGGGGCTTTCCCCCATGATCTCCCCGAACATGGCCTGGAGGACGGGGAACACCTCCACGTCCCGGTTGTAGTTCACCGTGGTCTCCCCATAGGCCTGGAGGTGGAAGGGGTCGATCATGTTCACGTCGTTGAGATCCGCCGTGGCCGCCTCATAGGCCAGGTTTACCGGGTGCTTCAGGGGCAGGTTCCAGATGGGGAAGGTCTCGAACTTGGCGTACCCCGCCCGCACCCCCCGGAGGTGGTGGTGGTAGAGCTGGGACAGGCAGGTGGCCATCTTGCCGGAGCCGGGGCCGGGGGCCGTTACCACCACCAGGGGCCGGTTTGTCTCAATGTAGTCGTTTTTGCCGAAGCCGTCCTCCGACACGATCCGGGCCACGTCGTGGGGGTAGCCGGGAATGGGGTAATGCAGGTACACCCGCACCCCCAGCTCCTCCAGCCGCCGCTTGAACAGGTCGGCGGCGGGCTGGCCCGCGTACTGGGTGATGGCCACGCTGCCCACGTACAGCCCCTTCTCCCGGAAGGTGTCGATGAGCCGGAGCACGTCCTCGTCGTAGGTGATGCCCAGATCCCCCCGCACCTTGTTCTGCTCGATGGCGGCGGCGTTGATGACGATCACCATCTCCACGCTGTCCCGCAGCTCCAGCAGCATCCGGATCTTGCTGTCCGGCGCGAAGCCGGGCAGCACCCGGGCGGCGTGGTGGTCGTCGAACAGCTTGCCGCCGAACTCCAGGTACAGCTTGCCGCCGAACTGGGCGATCCGCTCCCGAATCCGGGCGGACTGGGTTTCCAGATACTTCTGGTTGTCAAAGCCGATCTTATTGCACATAAGCAGCGGGGCCGCCTGCGGCCCCTTCCCCCTCTCCCGATCAATTCCTTCAAAGTTTAACACAATCCGGATCGTTCGGCAAGGACAAATCCCGGCCTGTCGAAAATCTTTCCGCCCCCATGTTCAAGCAGGTAAAGCTGTGCTATAATCAAAGCGGTGCCACCGCGCTGTGGTCCACGCGCCTCAAAAAACGAAAAGGAGCCCACGCCTATGAAGCTCATCGATGCCCACGCCCATGTTGTACAGTGCATTGCCGGAACCGGCTCCCAGGGGGAGCTGCGCCCCTGCGGCGGGGGCCGGGCCGCCTACGCCACCGGCCAGGCTTTCCAGATCCTCCCCCCGGAGTTTGGGGAGTACGCCGCCCCGCCGGAGGCCCTGCTGCGGGTGATGGACGATCACGGGGTAGAAAAGGCCGTGCTGCTCCAGGGCAACTACTTCGGCTTCCAGAACCTCTATACCTGGGAGGCGGTGCGGGCCTACCCGGATCGGTTTGCCGGGGCGGCGTCCTACGACCCCTTTTCCGGTCAGGCGGATCGGATCAAGGCCCATCTCTTTGACGAGCTGGGCTTCCGCATCGTCAAGTTTGAGGTCAGCAGCGGCTCCGGCCTCATGGCCAACCACCCCCCGGTGCCGCTGGACGGGGACGTGATGGACCGGGAATACCGCTATGCCGCCCAGCGGGATCTTATCTTCGTCATTGACATCGGCAAGCCCCGCAGCGTCAGCTGGCAGGTGGACGCCCTGGCCCGGGCCATCGCCCGCTATCCCTCCCTCCGGTTTGTGGTGTGCCACCTGCTCGCCCCCCAGCTGGGGGACGGGGAGCTGCTGAAGCGTTCCCTGGACAAGCTGGCCCTGCCCAACGTGTGGTTTGATCTGGCCGCCCTGTGCCTCAACTCCACGCCGGAGACCTACCCCTACCCCACCGCCCGGGGATATGTCCGGGACGCGGCGGACATCGTGGGCCCGGATCGCCTGCTGTGGGGCAGCGATATGCCCTCCGCCATGACCCGGGACAGCTATCGGCATTTCATCGACTTCATCGCCCTTCACCCCGGCCTGGGGGAGGGGGAGAAGGAGGACATCCTCTGCCGCAACGCGGATCGGCTGTTCTTTTCCCGCTGAATCCCGCGCCCTGAAAAACCAAACGGGAGAGGCCTTGCCTCTCCCGTTTTCCGTTACACCTGGGCGTACAGCCCCTCCAGAAACTCCCGGGCCTGTACCGCGCTGTCGTTGGTGGTGTTCTCCAGGGTGGCCTGCACATAGGGCTTGTACCCCTTCAGAAAGCGCAGGATGGAGCGGTAATCCATCTCCCCCGTTCCGGCGGCGACGGCCCGCAGCCCGTCCCCTTCCCGGACAAAGTCCTTCAGGTGGATCACCGCGATGTGCTCCCCCAGCTTTTCCATGGCGTCCTGGATGACCCGATCCCGGTGATCCGCGTTGCCGGAGTGCAGCAGGTTCACCGGGTCGAAGATGATCCGCAGGTTGGGGCTGCGGATGGCGTCCAGCACCGCCAACGCCCGGTCCGCGTCGCATACGATGTGCCGCCACACCGGCTCGATGGCTACCGACACCCCCCAGTGCTCCGCCCGCTCCACCACCGGGGCCAGGTTGCGGATGAAGGTGATCAGCGCGTCCCGGCTGTGGGTGTTGGCGTCCAGCTTGTACTGGGCGTTGGGCGCGCCTGTCTCGGTGCCCACCACCCCGGCCCCCAAAATGGCCGCCGTCCGCAGGTGCCCGTAGTAACGGCTCTGAATATCCAGCAGCTGTTCGGGGTCCGGGTGGGCCAGGTTCAGATAGCACCCCAGTACCGCCGGGTCCAGGCCGAACCGGGCCAGCACCCGCTTCACATACAGGGCCAGCCCCTCGGTGAGGGCGCGGCTGTCGAAGTCCACCCCCCGGATCACCTTGCCCAGGGCCAGGTGGACGCAGGAAAAGCCCTCCGCCTGGGCCGTCTCCGCCCGGGCCTCCAGGGTCTGGGCCTCCGGGGCCAGGGCGGCGTTTACGTCGTGTAGTCTGATTCCGATCTGCATGGCGCGTCCTCCTTTGCCGCCCGCCGAAAAAGGGCCCTCCGCGGAGGACCCTTTTTGTGTGGGTTCAGCTAATCTATGTCAGGCGTTGCCGCCCAGATAGGGATAAAAGGCGAAGTAAATCTGCGCGAAGTCCCTCTCGTCCGGGGAGCCGGAGTTCAACTCCGCCTGCCGTGAGCCGCTGAAAATGTCCATGTTGTCAAGCATCCGGTCTGCCTCCTTTCTGAGGGATAGTATAGCACTACCGTCCCCAAAAAGGTAGAGAGGCTTTGGATAATATTCACAATTTCAACGGCTGATTTTTGTGCACTGTGTCAGGATCTACGGGGTAAAGCCGAACCGCCCGCACAGCCACGCCTTGCACAGCCCCACCCACGCCCGGCAGATCCCGTCCGGCGACTCCGTTTCCTGGGTGCAGGTGGAGATCCCGTGGCCTCCGGAGCCGAACAGGTGGTACTCAAAGGGCACCCCCCGCCGTTTCAGCTCCACCGCCAGCAGCAGGCTGTTTTCCGGCGGCACGCAGTCGTCCCCGCCGCCGTGCCACAGGAAGGTGGGCGGGTATTGATCCGTCACCCGCTCCAGCAGGTTCAGCTTGTCCCGGTAGGCCCCGTCCCCGGCGGACACGAACTCCGCCGAACCCTCGTGGGCAAACTTCCCCCGGGTGGCGATCACCGGGTAGCACAGCACCAGGGCGTCCGGGCGGCAGTCCGGGGGCAGGCCCACGGACGGATCGTTCCAGAAGGCCCCCAGGCTGGCCGCCAGGTGCCCCCCGGCGGAAAAGCCCAGCACGGCGATCCGGGCCGGGTCGATGTGCCAGGCCCCGCGGTTCTCCCGCAGGGCGCACACGCACCGGGCCAGCTCCCGCAGGGGCCGGAAGCCGGACATATCCTCCGGGTGGCAGGTGTAGTCCAGCACGAACACCTGGAAGCCCAGGGACAAAAACTCCAGCGCGGGGGCGTCCTTCTCCCGGGGGGAGCACCAGTGGTAGCCCCCGCCGGGGCATATGATCAGGGCGGGCCGGGTCTTGTGGGTGGTCAGGGTGTCGTAATCGTCCCACAGATAGCCCTTCACCCGGGCGTCCAGGGCCCGGAAGGTGACGGTCTGGTCATTGTCGGCAAAAATATCCTCCAGATCACCCACCGCCAGGGTGCCCTGGGCCGTCAGCTCAGCGGCCATGGCCTTCATATCGGTGGGCACGGTGATGCAGGATGCCGCCGTCCACGTACAGGATGTGGCCGTTGACGAAGTCGGAGGCGGCGGAGGCCAGGAACACCGCGGGGCCGCCCAGGTCGGACGCCTCGCCCCAGCGGTTGGCGGGGGTTTTCGCCAGGATGAACTGGTCGAAGGGGTGCTTGGAGCCGTCGGGCTGGGGCTCCCGCAGGGGGGCGGTCTGGGGGGTGGCGATATAGCCGGGGCCGATGCCGTTGCACTGGATGTTGTACTGGCCGTACTCGCTGGCGATGTTCTTTGTCAGCATCTTCAGCCCGCCCTTGGCGGCGGCGTAGGCGGAAACGGTCTCCCGGCCCAGCTCGCTCATCATGGAGCAGATGTTGATGATCTTGCCGCCGCCCTTCTTAATCATGGAGGGGATCACGGCCTTGCTGACGATAAACGGCGCGTTCAGATCCACGTCGATGACCTGCCGGAAATCCTTGGCGCTCATCTCCAGCATGGGCACCCTCTTGATGATCCCGGCGTTGTTCACCAGGATGTCGATGGTGCCGACCTCGGCCTTGATTTTCGCCACCAGCTCGTTCACCGCGTCCTCGCTGGTCACGTCGCACACGTAGCCGTGGGCGGTGATACCCGCCTCCTTATAAGCGGCCAGCCCCTTATCCACCAACTCCTGCCTGATATCGTTGAACACGACGGTGGCCCCCGCCTCTGCCATGGCGGAGGCAATGGCGAAGCCGATGCCGTAGGACGCGCCAGTGACCAGTGCGATTTTTCCATCTAAAGAAAAGGGATTCATAATCAAAACCTCCAAATTAAATTATGCCTTGTTCGGTTCCCCAAGCCTCAAGCTGGGTCAGGGCCGGGAAAGGAGAGGGATCGTCCTCGTCCTTAATGAGCTGTCCGATTTTCAGCCAGCGCACGGTACGCGGCGTCATATCAATTATCTGCCGCGCCCCTGTTTTCAAAAAAGCCGGGCTGATTTCGGAGCCGTCCGAGAACCAGACAGCGCACCATTTCCACCAATTGTCGTGGGGGAAGTCTGCCCGAAGGGTGAATACCAGCCGGTCAATAGCCACTTCGCGCCCAAAGTCCAGGGTCAGCTCCGCCTCCGGATCCCGGTTGATGCCCCAGCTCTGATAGGGCCAGGGGCCGTGGCTGTGATTGGCATAGCAGCCGTCAATGGCGTTGCGGGCGGCAAACACGGACTCGCCCCGAGTTTCCACGTTGGCGGAGGCGTGGGGGAACAGTCCGCTGTTTTCATGGCTGTCCAAGGGATTGAACGCCAGGTTGCGGTAGGCGCGGGCCTCTTTGCCCCCTGCTGCCCTGGCCTGGAGCAGATGGATATTCCCTATAAAGGACTTAGGGGAATAGCTCACCCGTTTTTCGCCGAAGGGCACGGTCAGGCGGAACTGCCCGGACAGGTAGCCGAGCACTTCATCTAAGCTGTCCTCCAGCTTGGCCCACACATGGCCGGGGCAATCGCTGGAAAGGCAGATTGTGTCGCCCTCCTCATAGGCGGCAGTATAGACCAGCTTTACCTCATCCGCACCGCTGGCGCTGGCTTTGACCGCGCCGTCCGCACCCAGGATGGAAATGGTAAGCTCCATGTCAGCGCACCTCAGCGGTCGGCACCGTATCCATATCATCGAACGCCTGGTTCTCGCCGCCCATGGCCCAGATGAAGGTGTAGCTCCCGGTGCCGCATCCGGCGTGGATGGACCAGGAGGGGGAAATCACCGCGTCATAGTTATGCATCATAATGTGGCGGGTCTCGGCGGGTTCGCCCATCAGGTGGAACACCACCTCGCCCTCCGGGATGTCAAAATAGGTGTAGATCTCCATGCGGCGCTCATGGGTATGGACGGGCATGGTGTTCCACACGCTACCCGGTTCCAGCACGGTCATACCCATGGAAAGCTGACAGGTTTTGAGGACATCCGGATGGATGAACTGGTTGATCACCCGCTTGTTAGCGGTCTCCATAGAGCCCAAGGGCTTCTTAGCGGCGTCGGCCAGCCTGATCAGTCGGGTCTCATAGGCGCAGTGGGCTGGAGCGGACACGCCGTAGAAGCGGGCTGGCTGGGCCGGATCGCAGCTACGGAAGGCAACCGTCCGGGAACCCTGGGTGATATAGATGCAGTCCTTATGGCCCATGGGATAGTCCGTCCCATCCACGCAACACACACCGCCCCCGCCCAAATTGAAGAAACCGGCCTCCCGGCGCTCCAGAAAATATTGGGTGCCGAAGTTGTGCCAAACATCGATGCCCTTGTCGATGGGGACCGTTTCTTCCACCGGCATGATCCCCAGAGTGACCATCCGATCTACATGGGAGTAGATCGCTTGAACCTGATCGGGCTGATAAAGGTTTTGAATCAAGAATTCGTCCCGAAGCTCCTGAGTGGTATAGCGCTTCACGTCGCGCTGGTTGGCGGAATAACGGATGTCCATATTCGTTTTCTCTCCTTACATTGTTTTATTTTCTTACGATTCATCATTAGGAAATTCCTGATAGGTGAACTGTGCAAGATCCGCGTGGTTACAATGGCCATCCATGTCTTTGGGCGCATATGCCTGCCGTGGCTCCGGTGTACACCGCCCCTAACGAGTTTCAAATCGCCGTGCTTATACATTGACATAATAGATGGAATATTGTAATCTTAAATATCAGAAAAGCAGCAACCGATTTCGGCCAGCCTCTTAAGCTGAACAAACTGGATATTGGCACTGAACTCCATTCGGTGCCAAGGAAGGGAGCAAAACATGAGTATGAATAAGGGAAAAAATCTGCTGTTTATTTTTGCGGATCAATGGAGGGCCGATGCTATGGGCTGGGCCCATGCCGACCCGGTCAAGACGCCTAACATGGATCGTTTCTGTGCAGACGCCACCTATTGCGACCACGCCTTCAGCACCTTTCCAGTCTGCTCCCCCCACCGGGCCAGCCTGCTTACGGGCCGGTATCCCCTGAGTCTTGGCTTCTTTACAAACTGCAAAACAGGGCTTCCCCTTCGACTGCGGGACGAGGAGATCAGCATTGCCCAGACCCTGGGAAGGGAGGGATACCAGACGGCCTATATTGGGAAATGGCATTTGGACGAGCCGGAGGTAAACCATGACCCCATGCCTGTATCCGGAGCCAGGGATTGGGACGCCTATACCCCGCCGGGGCCCCGCCGCCATGGCTTCGACTACTGGTACTCGTATGGCACCTATGACAAGCATCTGACTCCACACTACTGGCAGGATTCGCCCCAAATGATCTGCCCTGGGGTGTGGTCCGTGGAACACGAGACCGACAAAGCCATCGAGTATCTACGCCAAGTGCGTGATCAGAACCGTCCCTTCGTTATGTTTCTCTCCTGGAACCCGCCTCACAGCCACTATGACCAAGTTCCACAGCGGTATCTGGATCTTTATCCTGATGTGGAACTGAAGGATAACGTAAAGCTGGATCACATCCATCACCATACTGGTGAACAGGTGAATTATACGAAAGAAGAATTGCGGTTGAATACACGCCGGTACTATGCCGCCGTCAGCGGCCTGGATGAGCAATTTGGCCGGCTGATGGAATTTATGCGGCAGGAGGGGCTGTATGAAGATACCGTGATTGTGCTTTCCTCCGACCATGGGGATATGATGGGCTCCCATGGATTGATGGGTAAGCACGTGTGGTATGAGGAATCAATCCATATCCCATTCATTGTGCGTGTAGCGGGCAATCACAAGCGCGTCTGCCGCACCTGTATTGGAAGCCAGGACATGATGCCTACTTTGCTGGGGCTGCTGGGGGCTGGGATCCCCGATACGGTGGAAGGGGAGGACTGTTCCCGGTATATCCTGACGGAGCAGGAGGATCTGAACCGGGTCAGCTATCTCTGTGCGTGCCCCGGAGGAGAAGCTGTGGTAAGACAGTTCAAATCGGCAGGAAAAGACCCACTGATTTACGGCTGGCGCGGCGTGCGCACCCAGACCCACACCTATGTTATGGAGCTGGGTTATAAGCTCCAGCCCGTCCCTGTACGGTACCTGTACTGTACTGCGGATGATCCCCAGCAACAGCACCCACTGGATCTGGCTGAGCCGGAAAACAGGGTTCTTTCAAAGAAGCTGGAGGAATCGGTCATGGACTGGATGCGGCAGCAGAATGACGGGTTTGCCGGACACTGGGCCGCCGAAGCGGCGAAGCTGGGGGAGCTCTGAACGGCTGGAGATTGCCACGGGCCCTGATAGCAAGACATCAAGAAATGTGTTGATCCCTACCAGTAAATATTCCAGTCTGGCTTCAGCAGGCGGGTCAGGGCTTCCATGAAAAAGTAATCGCCCCAGATGACACATTCGTCGACACCGGCATTTTTGCAGGTGTTATAAGGCGTGGATTTTGCGTAGACACCGTGCAGCAGCTGTCCGTTGGAAACTGCAGGGTTCGTGACCTGGTAGCTCCGAATGAGGCTCGCCAGCAGCTTTTGGGCGGCAGAGGTGTAAAAGGCCGCGTCCTCATCGGGAAGGTATTTGCTCATCTCCAGGAAACCGCAGGCGGCGATGGCGGAAGATGAGGAATCTCGGGGCTGGTCGCCATCCCCATTGCCAAAACTCAAATCCCAGAAGGGGCAGATGTCGTCAGGAAGGTGACTTAGGAAATAGCGGGATACCCGCTTAAAGTATTCGATATACTCGGCCCGACCGGTGTTCTTATAGGCGATGGCTGTGCCGTAGATTCCCCATGCCTGGCCACGGGCCCAGGCGGAAGCGTCCTTATAGCCCTGGCAGGTGGCGCCGCGCACAAAATTTCCCTCTGAGTCAAAGAAAATGGTGTGCCAGGTGGAGTCGTCGTCACGGACAAGGTGCTCCAGGGCCGTGATGATATGGCGCTCCGCCACCTGGCGGTAGCGGGGCTCCCCGGTAACCTCAGTGGCCCAGTACAGCAGCGGGATGTTCAGCAGGCAGTCAATGATCAGCCTTCGGTTATCCGGGGCATTCATCTCGCCCCAGGCCTGGATATAGCCGCCGGCGGGCTGGAAGCGGGTCATCAGCTGATCCGCTGCCTTGACAGCCGCTTCCCTGGCGCGGGCATTTCCCGTCAGCTTCCAGGCCGCCACACAGGAGGGGGTGTACAGAAAGCCCATATCGTGATGATCCACGCCCAGCTTCCTGTTGATGCGCTCCAGAAAGGTTTCCACCTGCTTGCCTCCAATTTCCCTCAACCGGGCTTTTGTGGCTTCGCCATCGGCGTTCTCATAGGCCAGCCACACCTCGCCGGTCCAGAAGCCGCTGGTCCAGTCATCGATGCGATAGGGATTGCCGCCGGGGGTGTAGAAATTGCCCTCACTGTTGGCATCGGGGAAATGTTCTTCAAAGGCAGGCATATTGTCCAGCACCTGCTTAATGCAACAGTCCATCGCTCTGCGCAGTTCCGGGTGCGTCGCATCCTCATGGGCCATAACCTGTTCCAATGAAATCCACTTGTTCAAGGTAGTACCTCCAATTTTCGATTGTGAAACAGCCTGCGGTTCCTGCGCGGCACCGAAAGCGGTCGGTGCCGCGCAGGGGGTTCATTTAGCCCTTGACGCCGCCGGTCAGGCCGCCGATGATATACTTGCTCAGGAAGATATAGATTAGGAAAGTGGGAGCAAAAACGATCATAACAGAGGCGAACAGGCCGCTCCAGTCGCCGCTGACCTGCATACCGTTAATCATGGAGAACAGACCCAGTGCCACAGGGCGCAACTTCTCGGAGTTGACGAACAGCAGGGACAGGAAGTACTCATTCCAGATGTTGATGAAGTTGAAGATGGTAACGGTGATCAAGCCGCCCTGCACCATGGGAAACACGATCTGCCAGAATGCGCGGATGGGGTGGCAACCGTCAATGCTGGCGGCCTCCTCATAAGCTCTGGAGACGCTTTCAAAGTAAGGCTGCAGAAAGATCGTGGTGTAGGGAACCTTTGTCCCAACAAACAGGGTGATCAGCACGATCCGATTGGTCATCTCGTCCTTCAGCAGACCAGCACGGGCGATAATCATATACAGGGGGATGATGACCATGATAATGGGGACGCCACTGGCAGCGGCCAGACCAGTTTTGATCAGGCGGGAGCAGAAAAACCGGTGGCGAACCAGCACATAGGCAAAGGGTGCGCACAGCAGGATCAACAAAGTGCAGGAGATCACGGCATAGATCAGGGAATTTGCAAAGTACACGGCGACATTCGAGCCGATCCACGCCCGGCTGTAGTTTTCAAAGTGCAGGCCGGTGGAGAAGTCAAAGATGGTTCCCCGGAAGATGTCACCGGTGGTGGACAGGGACGCGCCGATGACCCAGATGATCACGACAAAAGTAAAGGAGACCCAAGTGGACAGAACCAGATAGCCGGGAACCAGCTTCAACTGGCCGCGTATATTCAGGCCCTGACGGCGTTTGTTTTTCACCATTTGTTTCGCCCTCCTTTATATTTCGATGTCATCGTCCTTGATGGCCTTGTTGGTCAAAAGGAACATCACGACAACGAAGATACACAGCATGACGCCGATGGCGGCGGCGCTTCCCGCGTCCCGGGTCACATCATCCGTATTGGCCGCGCCGAACAGCTTTTCGTACATATAGATCATGGGCACGATGGTAGAGGTATCCGCAGTGATAGGGGAAAACAACTTGGACCAGATAAAGAAGCCGGAGCAGCTAATGGCCCACATCGTCAGGTTAGTCTTGAGCATACTGCGCAGCAGGGGCAGTGTAATGTAAATAAATTGCTGCACCTTATTGGCCCCGTCGATACTGGAAGCCTCGTAAAGGTCGGGGCTGATACGCTCCATGCCGGACAGCCAGATCAGCATATAGTGGCCGATGGTGCCAAAGCAGTAAGAAATCAGCAGAGCGGCAAATTTCATATCCGGGGCCAGCCACTGAATTTTTGCCAGCGGCTCGAGCCCTATCGCCTTGAAAAAGTTGGGCAGGAATCCATAGGTGGAGTTAAAGACGTACTGGATCCACATGGTCGCCATGGCCACCGCGGAGATGATGTTGGGCATATAGATGACGGCCTGCCAGAAGCCCTTCAGCTTGACACCGCTTTTCAGGATCGCGGCCAGCAGCAGGGAAACGCCCAGGGTAATGGCACCGCCGAGGAAAAAGATTTTAAGCAGATTGATCCAGCTGGTGCGGTACAGTGCATTGCCCATCAGCGCCTTGTAGTTGTCGATGCCGTTGAATACCCAGCTGCTGAAGCTGTCGGTGATCTCCTGAATGGAAAAGAAGCTCATAAACACCGTACGGATGACGGGGTAAACGAAGATCAGCACAAACAGGATCGTAGCGGGCAGAGCAAAGGCAGCGATCATCGTCTTGTTTTTTTTCATTCTTGCAGCTCCTTTTTTGCTCTCTCCGTTTTTCATGGCAGATGAAAATGGCAGACAGCTCGCTAAGGAAATGCCTGCCATTTTCACGTGTGATTTAATTTCCTGTCAGGATGGTTTGTTTAAGCCATCCTGACTGCCGTTTATGGGGGTCAGGCCTGGGAGGCGGACTCCATATTTGCGACGAACTGCTCGGCGTTGATGGAACCGGCATACAGCTTAGCCAGGTTTTCCTTCAGTGCGGGTGTAATGTTGGGGTTGCTCTCCAGACCGCCGGAGATGGCGAAGATCTCGGTGCAGTTGTCAAAGTAGGGCTTTGCATCGGCCAGCTGCTCAGGCCACTCGGTGTTGGCGTTGTCGATGGGCAGGCCCAGGGTGCCCTCAGCCAGCTTGGCGTCCCATTCGCCGCGGGTGATCTTGGCAATCAGGGCAAAGGCAGCCTCGGGGTTGTCACACTTGTTGGTGATGGCCAGGGACTGACAGCCGATGACCATAGCCTCAGTGCCGTTGATGCCGCCGTCAACCTCAGGGTAGTTGAAGAAGCCCCACTCAAAGGTATCGCCGGTGATATTGCGGACCTCGTTGGGCAGCCAGGTGCCGCATACGTACATGGCCACCATGCCGGTAGCAAATTCCGTGTTCTGGCCGGTGGGGAAGGTGTTGGAGGCCACCAGGTCGGAGAAGTAGCCCTTGGAGGCCAGACCCTCAAAAGCCTTGGCGGTGGTCAGAACCTCGGGAGTCTCGGCCCACAGGCCGTCGGCCACCACGGCCTTGACCTTGTCGGTACCCAGCATACGGGCCAGATGGATACCAAACGCCTGGGGGGTATAGGCATCGTCGGTGGTCATGGGGGTGATGCCCGCATCCAGCAGCTTCTGGCAGACAGCCTCGAACTCAGCCCAGTTGGTGGGAACGCTGTCGATGCCGGCCTGACGGAACAGGGCCTTGTTGTATAGGAAGCCGTTGCCCTTCATTTGGTAGGGGATCTCCCGGGTCTTGCCATCGGTGTAATAGCTGCGGCACAGCGCCATCATGGCGGCGTTGCCGTCCTTCTCGTAGTCGGTAGAGGTCATCAGTTCTTCAACAGACACGATACGGTCGCCGAAGTTGGACTTATTGCCCGCGCCGTCAAACATATCGACCTTCTGGTCAGCGTCCAGGGCCGGGATCAGGCCTTCCTTGATGCCGGTACGGCCCTTGAACTGCAAATCGACCTCGGCACCGGTTTCCGCCATAAATTCATTGACAGCCTCAGTGATAATCTTGCCTTGGGTCTCGGTAGCTTCCCAGTTGGACCAGTAGACCAGCTTCACGCCATTGTAGATCTTATCGCTGCCGTTCTGGGCGGGCTGGGACTCGGTGCCATCGGCGGGCTTGCTCTCCTTAGCGTTGTCGCTGCCGCAGGCAACCATGGACAGAACCATGGTCAGAGCCAACAGCAGGCTGAACAGTTTCTTCAGATTTTTCATTTTCTTGTTCCTCCATTGTCATATAATTTTTTTGTGCGCTCGTAAAAGCGCAAATTACTGCGATAAACAACATCCAGAACAATATCGATATACGGCTCTGGCTTGATGTGCTTTACAAGGCTATCTACCAGTGCGTTTAGCCCCATGTATCCCTTCATATATGCTCCTTGGTCGATAACCAATGTCAGTTCCTCATTGCGGAGGTACTGGGATGAGTACCGATTCAAATCTGTGCCGATCCGCGAAAACTTTCGGCTGCCGTCCAACTCACGGAATACTTCCACTGCCAACTGCGTATCTAAGCTGGTTTGGGCGTAGTACAGTACTATGTCCTCATGTTCTGCAAAAGCCTGTAAAATGTTTTCCCGAACCACGCTGGCCGCATCTTCGCTTTTCGGGTAACCGGCAACGGTCAAAACCTTCAACCTGGGCTTTGTCCTTGAGAGATATTCCTTATAGGCCTGTAGCTTTTCCTTGTGGGCCCAGGAATCCGTGCGGCCCTCTGTTACGATGATCGTCCCCTCATCGGGGGTGATCGTGGTCGTGATCTCGGCCGCCAGTTCTCCAACGCAGGTCTGATATGCGGGAACACAGAAAATACCCTCCGGTTCCGTTATAATATCATCGATAATAATGGTTTTGATCTCTAAAGCGATTAACCGCTGGAGCTGCATCATGACCTCTGGCATTCTGGAGTAGGAATATGCCACAACGCCGGCGTATTCTTTCGGCCCTGCATCTGCGATGGATTTCAGGATCTGATACTCATGGTACTCGTCAGCGCAGACACACGTTTCAATATCGATATTCAGGCGGCGGGCTTCCCCGGCGCATTCATTCACCCCTTTCCAAATATTCGCAAAGTAGCATCCATCGTCCTGGGGAAGCACCACAGCGATCCGAAGAGTTCGCCGCTTGATGGAAGCTGCAGCATAGTTTGTCTCATACCCCATCTCGTGGGCAGTGTCCAAAATCTTCTGACGCAGAGCGTCCGTCATGCCCTCTTTTCCGGCCAGGGCGCGATGGACGGTGGTGGATGAAATCCCCAACTTTGCCGAGATATCTTTGATCGTAACTTTTCCTCCGGTAATACAGTTGGGCCGGTCGGTCATACGCAGCACCTCACATTGTAAATTTTATAAACTGCTTAGCCACACCTCCGAGTTGAATTATAGAAATGCGGTAGGTCTGAGTATTCGTTTTCGTTACCGTTTACGTAAACGTTTAACCTATGCATTGATTATAGCTCCCCCCTTTGTATTTGTCAACAGGACAAAATCCATGAATAAGTTCCTTCAAAATTGTGATGAATTACCAAAAGCCCCCGCAACGGGACTCCTTCCTGCGGCTACGGCCCATCCGTCTGCATATTTCCCATGTTCTGGGGTTCTGCAAAAAAATGCCCCCTTAGTAACAGCCGCCGTACCTTGGGCAAGGCACGGCAGCCGGTTTACTAAGAGCTTTGAGGAGACGGCTGCATGGCTTAGCGTACATGCCTCCCGCAGCGCTGTCTCGGAGTTTATGCGGGTGGAATGGCATACGGTAGGCGGCATCTGCAAGCGTGTGTACCAGGAGATGGAGGAAAGCCGCTCGTCCCGTTTCAACGGGCTGGTCAATATCGGCATTGACGAGACCAGCTACAAGAAAGGCCACAAATATATGACGGTGGTCATCAACCACGACAAGTCCAGCGTCATCTGGTGCGCTCCTGGGTATGGGAAGGACGTCCTCTCCCAATTTTTTGAGCTGCTCAGCGAGGAGCAAAGGGCCTCTATCCGCTGCGTGTCAGCGGATGGAGCCAGGTGGATTGCCTCCTGTGTGGAGGAATACTGCCCCAACGCCCAGCGGTGCATCGACCCCTTCCATGTGGTTTCCTGGGCGACAGATGCCTTGGATCAGGTGCGCCGTGAAGCATGGGCTGAGGCTCACCAGCAGGCAAAAAACCAGCCTAAGCGCAAGCCGGGACGCCCTGCAAAGGGCGAGACTGCGCCGGAGAAAAAGCAGGCGAAATCCGTGAAGAACCTTCGTTATGCCCTGCTCAAAAACCCGGAGCGCTTGTCTGAAAACCAGCAGGCCCAGCTGCAGTTCCTCACCAAGGCAAACCCCACGCTCTACCGGGCCTACCTGCTCAAAGAGAATCTGCGTCTGGCTCTCAAAGCTGGGCCTGATGAGATCGCCGGTGCGCTTACCAAGTGGTTGGCTTGGGCGCAGCGGTGCAGGATTCCTACGTTTCGGGAACTACGCAGGAAAATCAAGCGTCACTTCTCGGCCATCGTTGCCGCCGCAAGGTTCAAGCTGTCTAATGCTCGCTCCGAGGCGACTAACAACAAGATCAAACTCATCATCCGCACTGCCTTTGGCTTCCGCAATGTGGACAATATGGTAGCTATGGTCATGCTCTCCTGCTCTGAACTTCATCCGACTCTCCCGGGCCGTTGAGCTACCCACACAAACTACCGATGCCTCCACTTTATCTACTATAAGTTGTGTTCCTCTCAACAAAAAAGCTCAAACAAATCTTATACAGGGAATTCCTGAACAAACATTTTTGCATCGAAACGTCTCCCCCGCATACAGTTTAAATACAGATATGCCGTTGATATTTATTTTGTAAGCGAGGGATTCAGATTGCTTTTTCAAGAAAAGTATGGTATCATATTAATTATAATTATAGCATTATGGGGTATTATAATTATGGTACACACTAATCGCAAAGAAAAAAACAAGCGATTTCATGATTCCCGTTGCCGCAAAATATTACAGCATTTAACAAAGCGGAATAAAAGGAATGAGTTGCAAAAACGTTTTCAGCATTCAATGCAACCAGGAGTTGCTGCAGTCAACTCAACAGGGAGAACTTCAATTTATAGGCTTAAAGCTCCCCGACATCTCAGCATTTTTGACGAGACACAAAGCGCAATAATTTACTTTGATAAAGTCTTACAGACAATTCAGAAATGTAAGTTCAGGGATTCAATTCTCTTTGATTTATCTGAGGTAGAAATAATTACTCCTGATGCAATTATGTACCTAATAGCTATTATAAGAAATACGCGTCGTATTCGATTTCTTAGAATAAGCTGTGGTGGAAATATGCCTAAAGCAGATTCTGCACGTGACATAATTGAACAATCAGGCTTCTTTTCATTTGTTTCTTCTACCTCAAAGCTACAAATTGAGCCAGATAATAGTTATATGAAAATTTCGGATGGAGTCGATGCTGACGGAGAACTGGCCAGTTCTTTTTGTGATTTTGTGCAAAGCTCGTCTACGCAGACAGTCTTAAGTACTAAGCGTCTATACCCTATGATTATTGAGCTTATGACAAACACGCACCAGCATGCCTATGACACTCAGGAAGCTCAGACCATGATGGGCAACTGGTATATATTTGCGCAGGATACTGGGACTGCAATACACTTCGTTTTTCTTGATACTGGGCTTGGAATTCCGAAAACTGTTCTAAAAAGATTCTATGAAAAAATTAAAGACTTTGCATTCAGAAACGATGCCGTGTATCTTAAATCAGCATTGCAAGGGACGTTTAGAAGTGAAACCAAGCAAGGACACCGGGGAAAAGGACTGCCTGGAATATATGAGGACGCATGTAATTTGTCAATCATGGGTTTAAGTATTATTTCCGGACAAGGAAAATGTACAGTAAAAGAAAATGGTGGAATTGAAACCGAAAACTTTGACCAAACTTTTGAAGGAACATTATTTACATGGGATATATTAAAAGAGGAGGTATTATATGATCACAGTTAATATCGCAACTGACTACACGAGAACTCCTGGCGGGCGGTTCGCTTCAGAAGGAAAATATTCTGGCGAAGATTTTAGGGAAAGAATACTCAAGCCCAAATTTTTGGAGGCCTTAAAAAGCTCTCAGGGACTTACGGTGATTTTAGATGGAGGATATGGATATGCTACCTCTTTTCTGGAAGAAGCGTTTGGTGGCCTTGCACGAGAACTCAAAAATGAGAAACTTAAAGAGATAACTATCATTTCAGATGAGGAACCCCCACTAATCGCAAAGGTAAAGCAGTATATTGAAGATGCATTGAAATAAACGGTAGGAGATTTCTATGACCAAAATACTACGCACGATAGCCAAGTGGTTTTTTATTGGAGTAGGCATTATATTATTTTTCTGGTTTGCTATTTATAATGTGTCGGAACAAAAAGCAGCATTCTGGAAAGCCTCTGCAGTTGATTGCATTACAATCGCTGTCGCTGTCGCTATTTCATATTATCTTGTCCAGAGACAAAATAACCGGCAGAAGCAAAAAGATATTGTTTCAGATCTGATTTTAAAAATGCAAGTCCTCTTTGACCAAAAGGTTTTATATGATTTTTCAAATCAAGAAAAAGAAGATATAACCATGCGCACACGAGATTTAAATAACAAGATACATATTTTGGAAACGGTGAAGGATGAGTTTTCCATTTCTGATAAAGTAGATTTTATTCGAAAGCGCTTTGACGAGTACAACACATTTATTGGTGATCATATTGGCGATATGGAATATTTGCTATTATCTCAGAGGGAACTTAAACGGCCAGTTGAGTTGATTAGTCAAAAATTATTGGAAACAGCACTATGCTTATATAAATAGAGCCGATCAGGGTTGCCATTCTTTCAAAAGCGAAACGACGAGATTTCAAGCTGAACCATATTGCAGACAGTTTGTTGCCCTGCAACGCGTTCCCAAAAGCGATTTTGCCACATTGAGCCAACCATAGAAACCTGTTTTTTGATTGATTCAAAAGATAGGTTTCTTCCTTTTCCTGTAAAAAATATACGAGGATCCCCCTGAATTTACTCCTTGGCAGGGATTTTGTAAGCGTCAAATCTCCTGGTGTCTTGCACAAGTATACGGGAAGCGAGAGAATACAATATAGTCTGATAAAGTGCCATGTACTCTCGAATAGTACATGGCACTGCTTGTAGCGGA
>OFHO01000817.1_pt1 | contig 26307 bp, 28 predicted proteins | sample 1521531 | NCBI WGS metagenome assembly OFHO01 (sample SAMEA3504124, study PRJEB24116) | mouse gut metagenome | biome: mouse gut; feature: mouse-associated habitat; material: faeces | place: Denmark | collected 2011
ATAAATAAAGAGGCCGGACCGGGGGATCCCCGGTCCGGCCGGACTGCTGGAAAGCGTCCGCCTCTTTTGTGCTGTTATCAAAACGCACCGGGGTGCGCGGTCAGGCCTTCTTCTCCTCCAGGAGCCCGGCCAGCTGGGCAAAGCGGTAGAGAACGGTGACCATCTGCTCCCGGGTCATCATGTCCTCCCACATATAGCCCGCCTGGCCGCCGCCGGTAATCAGCCCCTTCTCCACGGCCCACTTCCGGGCCTCCTCGCTGTAAGGGCTGCTGTCGTTGTCCTGGAGCTCCTGACGCATCTGCTGCCAGAGGGCCTCGAACTGGTGGATATCCATAGGTTCCTCCTCCTCGCTCTGGTCCGGCTGGGCCGGGGGCATGGACGGGGGCAGCTCTCCGGCGCGGATCATGGCGTTGGTCCATTTCCCTTGGAGGTCCCACTGGATGTGGGGCTGATCTGGGAAGCTGTGCCAGTCCCCGCCCCAGGAGAAGCCCATGCCCTTGGCGATGGCCGCAGCCCGGCGGAAAAAGTCCGGGTCACTGTACTCCTGCCCCTTCACGTTTTTGCAGAAGTCCCAGGCCAGCCCTGCCTTGTCGGAGTGGAAGGTGGGCACGCGTCCGTTGGTGATGATGGGCCCGGGCCGGGTCCTGCCCTGCTGGTAGAGATACTCCTGATAGGCCTGATCCCGGACCGTGCTCGTCACCAGGACGTTCAGCCCCGCCTCACGGCAGCGGTCCAGCCACACCCGGCAGTTGGCCGCCACATCGGGGCGCAGCAGCGCCACGTCTCTGCTATGAAGCATCGCTTCCGCCCCCCGTCTCCTGCGGCTTCCGGCTCTGGGTGCCAAAATAGAACGCGATAATCACTGTATAGATGGTCATGAAGTCCTTGGAGATGTCCCCCTTGCAGGCCAGATAGGCGAAAACCGCCGTCAGGGCCAGGGTCATCAAGGATTTGACGCTGAGCAGATTGCTCAGCCGATGGATGAGAGTCGCTCGCATCTTGAACCCTCCTCTCTCCTCTGCCAGTATATGCGGCAGGGGATCCGGCGTGCGGCGGAGGGGGCTGGAAAAAGTTTTTGGATTTCTGAAAAAATATGTTGACAAAGCGGACATCAGGGATTATAATAACCATCGTTGGTTGTTCCGGAGACGCGGGACGCGAAATGCGAGTGTGCTGGAACTGGTAGACAGGCACGTTTGAGGGGCGTGTGTCAACAGACGTACGGGTTCAAGTCCCGTCACTCGCACCATTCCTTTCTTTCAGTCTGCAAATTGAATAGATGTGCGCGAGTGGTGGAATTGGCAGACTCGCTAGATTCAGGTTCTAGTGTCCAATACGGACGTGCGGGTTCAAGTCCCGCCTCGCGCACCAAGGGAAGCCCTTGAAGCCGAAAGGCTTTGAGGGTTTTTCTTTTTTTAATGTTGGTTTTCCTGTTTTTCCCTTTTGGTTTCCAGAAAGACGGCTATCGCGCCCGACATCCAGGGGGTGCTGTATCCTGTTCGCTCTTTGCCGTCCTTTAGCGTGGTTTTTGGACACGCCCCTTCCAAAACCTTCTCTTGACTTAGACCCCACTCCAGGGAGTATAATGATACCATCTACCGAATCATTTACAAATCTATAGAAGTATGAAGGAGAAGAACCATGGAAAAGGCAAAGGTTTATTTCACTGAGGAGATCACCCCCGAGGCCCTGCAAAAGATCTACCGCGCCTTGGGCGTGAGCCTGAAGGGCAAGGTGGCTGTAAAGATCTCCACCGGCGAGCCCGGCGGCCACAACTTCCTCCAGCCCGCCCTCATCGCGCCCCTGGTCAAGGAGCTGAACGGCACCATCGTGGAGTGCAACACCGCCTATGAGGGCCGCCGCAACACCAGCGAGGCCCACTGGCAGACCATGAAGGACCACGGCTTCATGGACATCGCCCCCTGCGATCTGATGGATGAGCACGGCGAGATGAGCCTGCCTGTCGCCAACGGCAAGCGCCTGAAGGAGAACTTCGTGGGCGAGAATCTGAAAAATTACAATTCCATGCTCATGCTGTCCCACTTCAAGGGCCACCCCATGGCGGGTCTGGGCGGCGCGCTGAAGAATATGTCCATCGGCGTTGCCTCCGCTCACGGCAAGCAGTGGATCCACACCTCCGGCAGCGGCGAGACCTCCTTTGACGCGCTGATGAACGCGGACCACAACGGATTCCTGGAGGCCATGGCGGACGCGGATGAGTCTGTCATGACCTACATGGGCCGGGAGAACATCGTGTATATCAACGTGGCCAACCGCCTGAGCGTGGACTGCGACTGCTGCGCGGACCCGGCGGACCCGGAGATGATGGACATCGGCATTTTCGCCTCTCTGGACCCCGTGGCAGTGGATCAGGCCTGCGTGGACGCGGTGTACGCCTCCAAGGACCCGGGCAAGGCAGCCCTCATTGAGCGCATGGAGTCTCGCAACGGAATCCTGACCGTGGAAGCCGCCGCCGAGCTGGGGCTGGGCTCCAGAGAGTACGAAATCGTCAATATCTAAGCGACTGTGGGGCTGGGACCGCTCTAAGCGAACCCGGCGGCGCTTTTGAAAGCAAAACCCCAGGGACGGCTGCGGCTGTCCCTGGGGTTTTTGTTATCATATGTACTTCTACCTCTGGCTGCGCCGGCGGCGATCCTCCTGAAACACATAGCCCCGCAGCAGAGACTCGTGGCGGGCGGGCAGATCCACAAAGCGGCAGCCGTAGCCAAAGATCTGCTTGGCCGGGTGGGGAGAGAGATCGTCCACCCGGAGAATCTGGGCGGTGAGGGGGATGGTCTCTCCGGCACCCTTGAAGTCGAACCACAGCCGGCGGTCCGGCTGGAGAGGCAGGGCCGTGCGCAGATACACGCCGCCTGCGCTGATGTTCAGCACCGTGGCGGGATAGCCCTCCTTCACCACCTGGATGTGGTCCCCGGGCTGGCGGGCCACGTGGATGGTCACGTCAGCCCCTGCGGCCACGGACACCTTCACATCCTGACGGCGCTGCTCCTGGTTGAGCCGCTCCAGAATCTCGCATCGGTAGGAGGTCATGTGGTCCGGCAGATCCAGGGGGGCGGACAGCTCGCACCGGCATGTCAGCACCCCCAGCACGGGATCGTAAAATACAATGCGGAATAAGTCGTGCTCCTTGTGGTCCAGACTGTCCGGCGTTATCACAAGGATGCTGTCCATGGGCCCGCTCTGCACCGTCGCCGGACACAGCAGCGTCCCATTCGTATCATAGACCTCTGCCTTGGTGCAGTTCTGTAAAATAGCCATGCGCTGTCTCTCCCCTGTTATCACGCGCCGGCGGCCCCAGAGGCGCGGCGCTGTATTCATACAACATATTATATAGGAAGAAGGCCCCGCATGCAATGTCTTTTTTTGAAAACTTTCCCCCTTTTATATCCCCCGAATGGGGGGCGGAGGGGCGCGAGGGGGGAATCTTACAAAAAATTTCTGAGGGTTCGTTATTTTTTTTGTTTCGAGTCCGATAAAAATAGTACAAAGATATGCCCGTTTTCGTCCACCGGCCGGAGCGGGCAGAGGAGGTCTATACCATGTTGATTACAGGACCGGAGGGCTTTTCCCCCATCCAAAAGAAAACCGCCCGCCCTGTGACCTTCCCCGGCTCCGGCCGGCGGCAGGTGCAGGACGGTTATTATGACCAGTACACATCGTCCGCATCCACTGCCCAGAGCGGCTCCAGCTTCCGCGACGCGGTGGCCAGCCTGTCCTATCAGGTGCGCACCCACAACACCACCGGCAAAATCCAGGAGCTGCGCCAGGAGGTCCGCTCCGGACAGTACCAGATCTCCCCCAGGGAGACCGCCGCCCGGATGCTCCTGCTGGAGGCTGAGGAATGATGGATCCAAAGCTGTGGCAGGACTACCTGCGCCTGCTGGAGCAGCTGACAAGGACCATCCATCAGCTGACCGGCATCGAACAAAACAAGACCAGGGCCGCCAGCCAGGGAAACCTGGAGGAGCTGGAGACCTGTATGCGCCAGGAGCAGGCCATGAGCCTGTCCCTGCGGGGCCATGACCAGAAGCGGGACGCCCTGCTGGCCCGGATGGGGCTGACGGGCGTGCCCCTGCGGGAGCTGGAGAGGCACGCCCCCGTGGACCTGCTCATGGAGACAAAGCGGGTGGCCGAGACCCTGCGGAGAGAGTACGGTCTGTTCCAGACCGCCTCCCAGGTGGCCCGGAACACCCTGGAGTGCAACCTGCGGATGATTGAGAAGGCGCGGGCCCAGCTGGAAGGAGAGGCCCCGCCCCCCGGAGAGAACGGGGACCAGCCCAGCCAGTATGAGCTGCGGGTGTAAGAGCCCCAACCGTTCATCAAACTTTCGTAGCAAGATAAGGAGAAAACGACTATGGCCGTAATGGGTACCTTCAGCTCCTTCACCGGCGCGCGTCTGGCGATCTACGCGTCCCAGGCGTCGCTGAACGTGACGGGCAACAATATCGCCAACATCAACACCAAGGGCTACACCCGCCAGCGTATGGATCTGGTCAGCCTCCACTCCACCGGCTGGCCCGAGTACCGCAACAGCTATCAGGTGGACATCGGCTACGGCGTGCTGTGCGATCAGGTCAGCCAGCTCCGGGACCCCTTCCTGGACATCCGCTACCGGAACGAGAACGCCGAGCTGGGCTTCTACGAGACCAAGCAGGACGCCCTCAGCCAGCTGGCCAGCATCCTGGACGAGGTGGCCAAGGGCGACGACTACTTCGGCGTGATTGAAAAGCAGCTGGGCGAGGTGTTCGAGACCCTGGAGAACCTCAAGCAGAGGCCGGGCTCCAACGTGTACGACGATCAGTTCCGCGCCGCCTGCTACACCCTCACGGGCCTGCTCAACGACAGCGCCAAGCGGCTGGAGACCGTGCGGGACAACAAGGCCGAGGAGCTCAAGCAGGACACCAACAAGGTCAACCTGCTGCTCAAGGAGATCCGGGCCTACAACGACGAGATCCGCACCCAGGGCATCTGCGGCGACAACGCCCTGGAGCTGCGGGACGCCCGGAACGTGGCGATTGACGAGCTGTCGAAGTACGTGAAGATCGACGTGAAGTACTCCAACGAGTACATTGACCAGTACACCACCGTGGAGAAGCTGTCCATCTCCCTGGCCGGCACCCAGCCGGAGATCAAGCTCATCGACGGCATCTACGGCACCCAGTTCATGATGAACGAGACCGTGCCCCAGCCCAACCCGGAGTATGATCCCAATGCCCTCACCAGCAAACGGTATATCGGCAGAGACGGCCAGCCCACCGACAACTGGCGGGAAGCGGCGTATATGACGGTGGATAAAAATGATCCGAATAATAAATACACCGATCCTGATTTGCGGTATGTAAAGATCGATAAGGATGGTAACCCGGAAAAAGATGGGAATGGGGCCTATGTTACCACCGATAATCCGGACGAGGCTGCTAAGGTACTGAATCCGGATTACAAACCGGGACTCTCCTCCAGCTGTAAATATCTGATGCCCGGGGCGGTTATAGAGAATGGAAAGGTAAAAAGCGGCTTTACTGACAATCCCAATAAGGCCGCACAGATCCCCGCTTTCTCCACCGATGACGCGAATGTGGACAAAAACACCTACCTCTATCAGCTGGAGCCCCTGCGGGACAAGGACGGCCGCCTCATCCGCGACAAGTACGATCAGGAGATTAACGAGATCGTCGATATCCTGGACACCACCCTGGTCAGCGGGTCCCTCCAGGCCACCCGGGAGTTCCTGACCGAGGAGGGCGAGTTCTCCAGCGCCTATGACATTGCCGTGGACAAAGACGCCGCCAACAAGCGGGGCGTGCGCTACTATCAGCGCGTGCTGGACAGCTGGGCCCAGAAATTCGCGGAGACCTTCAACGAGACCAACCAGATGCCGCCGTCTGTGCTGTATAAGACGGACGCTGACGGCAACTTCTTCCTGGATGAGAATGGGGATAAAATTGAGACCGCTGATGGCCTCGTGATTCAAGGCAATAAAGAATTGGTGAGCCTGGGCGTCGATACAAAGCTTTCAGAGTACACAGAGACTGCCATAGCCTCCCTGCAAGCGAATGGACAATTTGCGACAGGATTTGATATTGCGAGCGCATTCAAGACAAACGCAAAGGGTGAGTTTGTAGACAGCAAGGGCGAGCCCCTTCTTAACGCAAAGGGCGAGGTCATGACGGCTAAGGACTTTGCGGCCAATCAAGCAGAATATGAAGCCACCCTGCGCAAGCGGGGCGTGCTGGATGGAGAGCTGAAGGCCGAGGAGGTATTTCAAACGGGTACCGACCCGAATGATCCGAATGTAACGGTTTTTACCGATGCTAACGGCACCCTCTCCACCCCCAAGGACCCCGAGGACTACAATGCCGCTGAGCTGGAGGCCCTGCGGGGCAAGGGCGTACTCAAACCGGAGTACAACTACTACAACGGCGGCGTTCTCTTCAGCAACCGCAGCAATGGCAACGATCCCACCAACATCACCGCCAAGAATATCTCCATCTCCTACGCCTGGAGCAGGGGCGAGGTGCGTGTGCTCCAGACCAAGCAGCCCAACTATGTGGACCCCGACACCGGCGAGATCCAGACCAACACCACCGCCAACGACAACCTGCTGCATATGCTGGCCAAGTTTGACGAGAAGCTGACCTATGAGGCCAAGGACGTTCAGGCCGATGCAAACTCGGAAGGCCCCTTCTTCGAGGGCACCTTCCAGGAGATGTACACCGCGATCTCCGGCACCCTGGGCGGCGACGGCATGGAGACCAACGCCCGGTACAAGACCTATGACCTCTCCGCCCTGGATCTGGATAATCAGCGCGCCAGCGTGTCCGGCGTGGATCTGAACGAGGAAGCCACCAACATGATGCAGTTTTCAAAGTCCTACTCTGCGGCCTGCCGCCTGCTGACGACGCTGGATTCCATGCTCGACAAGCTTATCAACGGCACCGCGATCTGACGCAACGCCCAAAGGAGGTAAACAGATATGGCTATGCGCATTACCACCAGCATGACGATGAACACCTACCGCTACAACCTGATGGGGTCAAACGTCCGGGTGAACGACGCCATGAACAAGGTGCTGACCAAGCGCAACTTCAACAGCTACGCCGAGGACCCCGCCGCCGCCGCCCACGCGTGGCGCATCCGCCGGGCCTTCACCAAGAACAACGCCTATATCGCCAACAACAGCGACACCTTCAGCCGCTACCGCATCGCCTACGCGGCCATGGACAAGATCAAGACGGATCTTGCCAACAACGACGGCCTCAAGGACGCAGTGCTGGGCAACAGCGATCCCCTGGCCGCAGGCCGCTACGCCCTGGGCAGCGTGGTGTATAACGGCGCGGAGTCTGTCATCCAGGCCATCAACGGCGCCAAGTACGGAGACCACTTTGTCTTCGCCGGCAAGGACGGGCTGAAGGTGCCCTACTCCTGGAGCGAGGACGGCAAAACCCTCTATTACCGGGGCGTGAACGTGGACGCCGGCGGCGTGCCCGTGCCCAAGGCGGAGGAGATGCAGGAGTTCACAGACGCGCTGAACACTCCTATGCCTCCTCTGGGTCCGGCAGAGACACAAGAAGAGTACGACGCAAGAACTGAGAACTGGAACGCCTGGAAGGACTACTACAGCCACGCTACGAACACCAAGCCCGAAGGAGAGCCGCCTGCTGAGCTGAAGGACGCGCTGGACGGTGCTCTGAAGGACATAAAGGATGACCCCAATACGTCTGATGAGGAAAAAAAGGTTGCCCAGGGCTGGTACGACTATTATACTCACGCCACCAACGAGAAGCCTGACGATCCCGTGCCCCTGTGGGTCAAGACCGGAGACAAGGACCAGTACGGCTATCCCACCGAGGAGACCATCAAGGCGCGGCAGGCTGCGATTGATGCGGATGCCACACTCACTCCGGAGCAAAGGACGGCGATGAAGGCCAAGGATCAGGAGTGGCTGACCTACCTCAAGGACCAGAGCGACCTCAACCGCCTCAAGGAGATGGACGATGAGCAGACCAACGTGGATCTGGGTCTGGGCCTCCAGGAGGACGAGAACGGCGACGTTATCAACGGCAGCGTGTTCAACATGGCCCTGCCGGGGCTCCGGATGCTGGGCGGCTACGGCGTGGACGAGGACGGGGATCCCCGCAATCTGGCCACGCTGATGAAGAAGTACGCCGCCGTGCTGGAGCGGGCGGACCCCGAAACCGGCCAGTGGAGCGGGGCGGACCGGGCGGAGGCGGACCGGCTGCTGAACAAGATCAACAAAACCAATAACAACGTTATCAAGTCCTACAGCGACGACGTGGCCGCCAGCGCGGAGTTCCTGGAGACCAACGGTGAGCGGCTGAAGGACCAGGGCTACGCCCTCAACCAGGAGCGGGCCGCCATTGAGGACATCGACCCGGCGGACGCGATCAGCGCGTTTATGTACGACTACACCTGCTACAACGCGGCGCTGAAGGTGGGCACGCAGATACTCAGCCAGTCGCTGATCGACTACATGAACTAAGGCTTGAAACTCACTCCCAAAGGGGGCTTGCGCCCCTTTTGGGAGCGCTGAAATTGTGTGTTAACGGCAGGGATGCCGGTAAAATATGAGCAGAAGGGAGCGCGTACCACACAATGAAACCATTAATTGAGATCACTACGGTCCCCATCCAGATCGAGATGAAGACCACCAACGCCAAGCTGGAGTACGCCCGCGGGACTGCTGAGATGGAGATTACACGGGACAAGGGCGGGCTGAGCATCAAGAGCCGCCCCATCCGGGTGAATATCGACACCTTTGAGGCCCGCAGCTCTGTTACGCCCACACTGGCCCGCAGTCTTCAGCAGAACGCACAGAAGGGGCAGCAGGCCGCCTATCAGGCCACCGCCACCTACGCCAAGCAGGGCAAGCTGATGATGGAGACCAAGATCGGCGAGGAGCTGATTACCAAGTTTGCCCAGAGCGCCATGCTGGACACCCGCCAGACGGCGATGACATTCCTGCCGGAGGTGGGGCCGGAGATCACCTGGGATGTGGGAGAGATGAACATCCGCTATGAGATGGATAAGCTCAATTTCGACTGGAAGTTCGGCAAGGGCGACTTCGAGTTCACCCCCGGGGACATTGAGTTCACCGTGACCCAGCGGCCGGAGGTGGTCATCAAGTACGTGGGCGGACCCATCTACGTCCCGCCCTCCTCGGACCCCAACTATGAGCCTGTGGACGTGAAGGGTTAGGATTTTATTTCACACAAAGAACCTGTAAAGTTTTTCTTTTTGATACTTTTTCTTTGTTCACAAAGAAAAAGTATGACAACAAGGAGGATGCAACGTGCTGGTGCAGACAAAGTATTTCGGTCAGGTGGAGTGCAGCGAGGAGCAGGAGCTCCAGTTCCCCCGGGGGCTGTTCGGGTTCGAGGAGGAGAAGCGATTTCTGCTGCTGCCCTTTGAGGGGAGCGGCGGGAGCCTGCTGTGCTTTCAGAGCGCGGTCACGCCGCAGCTGGCCTTCGTGGCCATGAACCCCTTCTACCTCAAACCGGACTACGCCCCTGTGCTCACAGGGGAGGAGCTGCGGGAGCTGGGCGCGGAGCGCAGCGAGGAGCTGTGCTTCTACGTGCTGTGCGTGGTGCGGGACAAGGTGTCCGAGAGCAGCGTCAATCTCCGCTGCCCCATCGCCGTCAACGACCACACCCGCGTGGCCATGCAGGTCATTCTGGAGACAGACGCCTATCAGATGCACCACCCCCTGTCGGAGTTCGGACAGAAGAAGGAGGGAGCCCCATGCTGATTTTGCAGCGAAAGGCGGGGGAATCCCTGTTTATCGGCGACGAGATCGAGGTGTCCGTGCTCTCGGTGGAGGCGGGGCGCGTGCGGCTGGCCATTGACGCGCCCAAGAGCGTGTCCATCCTCCGCAGCGAGCTGAAAAACGCCGCCGCCACCAACCGGGAGGCGGCGGACGAGGAGGCCTCGCCGCTGACCCTGCTGAACGCTCTGCGGGACGCGGGCGGCCCGCAGAGGAGTGAATGATTCACACGATAGAAACCGGCGTCATAGAATGCCCGTGGACAGCATAGGATTGTCTGCGGGCATTCTCCGTTTTCCAGGGAAAAACAACCAGAGGATTTACCAGAAATTGGGGGGATTGTCAAACATTAACACCGAAATTTGTCAACCTACCTAAATGTTCCCTAAAATATTTTCAGATCTGTCCACATTCTACAATTTTTGATTCTTGCCTTGCATATTTGGAGAAAATGTATTATAATGGGGTAAAATCTTGCACGGATTTTAGGACCTTATGGCGAATAAAAGGGAATTAACTCACTTGATTTCTCAGAATTGAGTGCTATAATACCGTACGATGGCATATTTTACGAGAGGAGGACAATCTTGTGTCTGATTTCTTTACATCCAACTCCATGATAATGCTGCAGCAGGCTATGAGCTTCCAGTGGGCCAAGCAGCGGGCCATCTCGGACAATATCGTCAACGCGGAAACCCCCAATTATAAGGTGAAATACGTCACCTTTGAGGAGGCCCTGCGCAAAAATATCCAGGCTGCGGCCCAGGACCGGAACGCGGCCCCCAACGCCATGCGCCTTACCCTGGAGGAGGCCGCGCCCCGTGTGCGGGTGGCGGACGATGAGGTGGCCCGCATGGACGAGAACGGCGTGAACGTGGCGGAACAGCACATTGAGCTGGTGCGCAGCGCCTATCAGACCCAGCACCTCTACCGGGCCTTCAGCAGCGACATGTCCCGGATGCTGATGGCCATTCGTGGTCAGTAGGAATCGGCTATAGAGCAGGAAAAAACCGCGACAGCGGAATAGATAAAAGATGACATCCGCCCCGCCATTGTGAGGGGCTTTCGGGATTGGGAGCAAGGAGGTTTCTTATGGCTTTTATGAGCACAATCAACATCATCGGCTCCGGCATCACAGCCCAGCACCTGCGGCTGGATGTGATCAGTGAGAACGTGACCAATATGAACACCACCCGCACCGAGGAGGGCGGCGCCTACCGGCGCAAGCTGACGGTCTTCCAGGCGGTGGACGGGCGGGACACCTTCCGCAACGTGCTGGCCCTGACCCAGAACGGGATGGTCAGCAATGTGCGCCATGAGAACACCGGAGGGGTGAAGGTGGTGGAGATCGCGGAGGACCCGTCTGATTTCAAACTCAAGTATGATCCCACGGACCCGGACGCCAACGAGGAGGGGTACGTGGAGCTGCCCAATGTGGATCTGGTCAAGGAGGTGGCTGACGCCATGGCCGCCAGTCAGGCGTACTCCGCCAATGTGACGGCCTTCAATGTACTCAAGAGCGTTATCTCCTCGGGCCTGGAGATCGGAAGATAAATAGAGAGAGAACAGGGTCAGGCAGATCAAAAAGATGTTGATTCGCTGGCCCTCTCTTCGCGTCAGGGCTGTCCCCCTCTGGGACGGCCGGCGGGCGATTTACATAATACGACACCTGGAGGATTTCAATATGAGCATGACCACACAAGCCATCTCCCCCCTGTGGGAGACCATGCCCCTGCAGAAGACCGTCCGGACCCAGGAGAAGCCGGCCGCCGGCTCCCTCTTTGCCGATGTGTTCAAGAACGCCATTGAGAACGTCCGGGAGGCGGAGGACGACGTGGCCAAGAAGGAGTATCTGCTGAGCACGGGGCAGCTGGACAACCCTGCGGAGCTGAACATGGCCACCTATAAGGCGGAGGCCGCCCTGTCCATTCTGACCCAGCTGCGGGAGCGGGCCCTGAACGCCTACAGCGAGCTGAGCCGCATCAACCTGTAAGGCGGTTCGCCATGCCATTCGATAGAAAAGGCCGGAGGAATACAGTGTGGAAACAAAGCTGAAAGGCGCCTGGGAAAAAGTAAAGGACTTTTTCAAAAACATGAGCACCAAGGTGCGCATCATATTGGCCGCCGCCCTGGCCGCTGTCATCATTCTTGCCGTGGCGCTGATCGTCTGGAGCAACAACCAGCCCTATACAACCCTGTTCACCGGCCTGAATGCCACGGAGACCAGCTCCATTCTGGGCTATTTCCAGGACAACGGCATCACCGATTACCGGCTGGAGGGGGACTCCATTCTTGTGCGCGAGGGCCAGGAGAGCATTCTCACCGCCCAGCTGGCCATGGCCGGCTACCCCAAGAGCGGCACCCTATACAGCTCCTACTTTGAGAATGTGGGCACCATGTCCACCACCTCTGAGCGGGCCACGGCCTGGCTGGTGGCGGTGCAGGAGCGGCTTCAGGCCACCATCCGCCAGCTGGACGGCGTGGTGGACGCCCTTGTCAACATTGACCTGGGGGAGGAGCGGACCTACGTCTTTGAGAACGTGGACACCAGCTCCAGCGCCTCCGTTACCCTGACTCTCCGGGAGGACTACATCCTCACGGACCAGCAGGCGGACGCCATCCGGGGCATTGTGTCCCACGCCATCCGGGGGATGTCCATTGACACCGTGTACATCACAGACCAGCGCTACAACACCTACTCCGGCGACGACACCGCCACCCTCAGCGACACCAACGCCCTCAAGCGGAAGATGGAGGAGCACTACAACAACCTCATCCGCAGCCAGGTGCTGCTGGCCCTCAACAGCATCTACGGCGATGGCAACGTGAAGGCGGCGGTGACCACCAAGGTGGATGTAAACCGGCGCTACATCGACTCCACCTTCTATGAGCAGCCCGAGGGCTCCTATGAGAGCGGCGGCCTCATTGGGCGTGACATTGAGTACTTCTACATCACCCGGGACGGCCTGGAGCCCGTGGGCGGCGTGGTGGGAACTGCCAGCAACAGCGACTTGCCCACCTACGTGGGGGATCTGGAGCAGTCCATCGGCGACGGCGACACCGCCGGCAGCAGCCGCGACCGGGAGAACAAGATCAACGAGACCCACGAGCAGACGGAGGTGGCGGCCTGCAGCATTACAGCCGTCTCCATTGCCGTCACTATCAATGAAAGCGCAAACAACGCCGCCTCTGTGGAGGTGGACACCCTGCGCAGCCACGTGGCGGCCGCCTCCGGCATCGGCGGAGAGAACCCGGAGCAGTACGTGTCCGTGCTGCTGGCTCCCTTCTACACCGATCCCATCCCCGAGGCGCCTGCCGGCGGACTGTTCTCGCCGGAGAACCTGCCCTATCTCATCATCGCCGCCGCCGTTATCCTGCTGCTGCTGGTGCTGCTGATTGTCATTCTCAGCATCCGCCGCAGAAAGCGTAAGAAGCTGGAGGAGGAGCAGCGGGCTCTGGAGGAGGAGCAGCAGCAGACCGGCGAGGTGGCCGCAATCACCATCACCAGCGACATGACGCCCGAGGAGGTGGAGGCCGCCGAGGCTGCGGCCACAGCGCCCACCGGAGGAGCGGACATCATGGATATCAATACGGAAAAGAGCATGGAGCTGCGCAAGACCCTGCGCCAGTTCGTGCAGACCAACCCGGAGCTTGCCGCGCAGATGCTGAAGACCTGGCTGAGAGGAGAGGAGGATGGCAATGGCTGAGATGGCAAAAGCTGAGCTTACTCCCTCCCAGAAGGCGGCGGCGGTCATCGTCTCCCTGGGCGCGGAGAAGGCGTCCCTGCTCTACCAGTTCATGGACGCGTCGGACCTGGAGATCCTCACCCTGGAGGTGGCCCGCCTTGGGCTGCTGGACGCGGCCCAGACCGAGGCCGTGCTCACGGAGTTCTATCAGGCCTGCCTGACCAACAAGGCGGTCACCGAGGGCGGACTGGAGTACGCCCGGACCGTCCTGGAGAAGGCTTTCGGCCAGCAGACCGCTCTGGCTCTGCTGGAGAAGGTGACCAAGAGCCTGAAGAACCGGGAGTTCGCTTTTCTGGACAAGGCGGACATCAAGAGCCTGTACTCCGCGCTGCAGAACGAGCGGCCCCAGACCATGGCCCTGGTTCTGGCCTACGTGGACCCGGACAAGGCGGCGGGCGTTATCGAGCAGCTGCCGCCTGACCGGCAGGTCAAGGTGGTGGAGGCCATCGCCACCATGGAGAGCGCCAGCCCGACGGCCATCAAGATCGTGGAGGCGGATATGGAGCGCAAGTTCTCCAACATCACCACCTCCAGCAGCGTGAAGGTGGGCGGCATCGACTACGTGGCCGGCATCATGAACAACCTGGACCGCTCCAGCGAGAAGAGCATCTTCGATCTGCTCAGCGTGAACAACGAGGAGCTGGCCGACGAGATCCGCAAGCGCATGTTCGTATTCGAGGACATCGTCACCATGGACGACCGCTCCGTGCAGCGGGTGCTGCGGGACTGCGACCCCAGGGATCTGGTGCTCTCCCTCAAGACGGCCAACACCGAGGTGGCCAACAAGCTCTTTGGCAACATGTCCGCCCGTATGGCGGAGACCATCCGGGACGACCTGGAAATTACGACCAATGTCCGCATGAAGGACGTGGAGGACGCCCAGCAGAGAATCGTGGGCATCATCCGGGATTTGGAGGAGAGAAACGAGATTGTAATCCTGAAGGGCGGAAAGGACGATATCATTGCGTAACATTCTCAAGGGGTTCCTCAATCCCCAGGCGGAGGAGTACATATTTCCCGAAGCCGATACCATTGAAATGGAGGCCCCGCCCGCGCCCGGCGACCAGCCTGGGGAGGAACCCGCTGGAGAGGAGGCCGGTTTCGACTACACAGAGCCGGCCGAGGACGGACTGGAGGAGGAGCTTGAGCCCCCCCCTACGGCTCCGGAGGAGGACGACGACGCGCCCAGCCAGTCCAGCTCCGGCGGCGTGGTGCAGTACGCCCAGCTCCAGGCCGAGCTGATCCTGAAGCAGGCCCGGGAGGAGGCGGAGACGCTGGTGGAGCAGGCCCGGGCCAATGCCAAGGCGGAGCAGGAGCAGATCCGGGCGGGCGCCCGGGACGAGGGCTACCGCGTGGGCTACGCCGAGGGCACCGCCAAGGCCATGGAGGACGCGGCCCGGGACCGGGAGGCCACTGCGGCCCGGCTGGAGCAGGAGGTGCAGGCCTATCTGGAGAAGGCCGACATGGCCCGGGAGGAGATGCTCCTCCAGTCCAGAGAGGAGCTGCTGGATCTGTGCCTGGCAGTTGCGGAGAAGGTGGTGCGGGTGAGCCTGCGCAGCAGCAGGGACGTGGTGGTGCGCATGATCCAGGCCGCCACGGAGCGCCTCAAGCGGCAGGAGTGGGTCCACATCTACATCTCCGGGTGCGACGCCAAGGGGGCTGCCCAGATCTCCCCCGCCCTCACCACAGCCTTGGGGGCCCTGAGCCAGCACGTGAAGATCGTCCCCATGGGGGACGACGAGGGCGGCACCTGCATCGTCGAGACGCCGGAGGAGATCATCGACGCCAGCGTCTCCACCCAGATGTCCAATATCCGGGATCTCCTGCGGGACCAGATGGGCGCCCTGTAGGACCGTCCCGACAGAGGAGAAAGGCAGGCTATGTTCCGCGAACTGATTCCACTTGTCCGGTCGGCGGAGACCATGAGCCGCACCGGGAAAATTGAAAACATCGTGGGCATGTCCATTGAGGCCTCCGGCGGCCGGGCCGCCATCGGCGACATCTGCCGCATCTACTCCAACGAGTCCGGAGGTCAGGTCCCCGCCGAGGTGGTGGGGTTCAAGAACGATCACATCCTGCTGATGCCCTATGCCAACATGAGCGGGATTTCTGCGGGCAACTTTGTCCGCAATACGGGCAAGCGGCTCACCCTGCCGGTGGGCCCCTTCCTCCGGGGACGGGTCATCAACGCTTTGGGCCAGCCCATCGACGGGCTGGAGCCCTTCGGGCGGGGGGACACCTTCTCCGTGGACTCCGCCTACATCAACCCCATGACCCGGCCCCCCATCCGGGAGCGGATGGAGTTCGGGGTCAAGGCCATCGACAGCCTCCTGACCATCGGCAAGGGCCAGAGAATCGGCATCTTCGCCGGCTCCGGCGTGGGCAAGTCCACCCTCCTGGGCATGATCGCCAAGAACGTGAAGGCGGACATCAACGTCATCGCCCTGGTGGGCGAGCGCGGCCGCGAGGTGCTGGAGTTCATGCAGAAGGACCTGGGGGAGGAGGGGATGCGCCGCTCCATCCTGGTGGTGGCAACCTCCGACCAGCCGGCCATGCTGCGCATGAAGTGCCCCAGCGTGGCCACCAGCATTGCCGAGTACTTCCGGGACCAGGGGTACGACGTGCTGCTGATGATGGACTCCCTCACCCGGTTCGCCATGGCCCAGCGGGAGATCGGGCTGGCCATCGGGGAGCCGCCGGTGGCCCGGGGCTACACCCCCTCCATGTACGCGGAGATGCCCAAGCTCCTGGAGCGCAGCGGCAACTTTGAAAAGGGCTCCATCACCGGCGTATACACCGTGCTGGTGGAGGGCGACGACACCAACGAGCCCATCGCGGACACGGTCCGCGGCATCCTGGACGGACACATCGTCCTCTCCCGCCAGCTGGCCAACGCCAACCACTTCCCGGCCATCGACGTGGGGGCCAGCATCTCCCGTCTGATGGCGGAGATCGTCACCCCGGAGCACCGGCAGCTGGCCGGAAAGCTGCGGGATATCATGGGCGTATATGAGAAGAACGCGGATCTGGTGTCCATCGGCGCCTACAAGGCGGGAACCAACCCCAAGCTGGACCACGCGCTGAAAAAGATCGACGCCATCAACCAGTTCCTCATGCAGGGCGTGGACGAGGCCTTCTCCCACGAGGAGAGCCTGAACCAGCTGCGGCGTATCATGCAGTAGAAAAGACAGGGAGAGGAGCTATGAAGAAATTTCGATTTTCCCTGGAGACCGTGCTGGACTACAAGCAGCAGGTCCTCTCCGCCCTCCAGGCCGAGCACGGGGCCATCCTGGCCCAGGTGCGGGACCAGGAGCAGCTTCTGGAGGAGCTGGAGGCCGGTTACCGCCATATGGACCACGAGTTCACCCGCCACAAGCTCAGCGGCATCAGCATTGTGGACGCTATGAAGTACGAGCAGTACCTGCGCTCCATGGAGCGGCAGATCCAGGAGGAGACAGAGCGCCTGGAGGAGCTGCGGGCCCAGGAGGAGGCCAAGCGGGAGCAGGTGGTGGAGGCGAAGAAGGACACCTCCGCTATTGAGAAGCTGCGGGAGAAGAAGCTGGAGAGCTACAACAAGGCCGTGCAGAAGAGCGAGGAGGCCATGATCGACGAGCTGGTCTCCACCAAGCGGGTCATGGCGGCCCAGAGCGCATAGAATGGTGAGTACCGCCCTGCGGGGCGTTCTCAGATAAAATTCGCAGGAGAGGTGGTGAGGCAGTCTCAGGCGCATATCCCATTCCAACAGGGAGGGGAGGTGAGCGGGCGGCGGCGAAGCAAGGCCGCCGGAAAACTTACCCACACGCGGATGCGCGGAGAAACGACACAGGAGAAAAAAGATGTATTTCTTAGGAGCACAGGACCTGACAGCACTGGCAAATAACCTGTACAGCGTTTACACCTGCAACCCCGATCTGGCCGGCGGCTCCCTGAAGGAGCAGCTGGGAACCCTCTCCCGGGAGGAGTTTGTCCAACAGATGCTCCGGGCCCACGAGGAGCGCTGGAGCAGCGGAGAGGCCCAGAAAGACTTTCTCTACGCCGGGAGCACACAGCGCGCCTCCCTCTCCGATACGGAGATTGCCGCGCTTGCCAATCGGTACAACCCCCGCGACATGAGCCAGGAGGAGTACAGCAGCTTTCTGGATGATCTGGCGGACATGGGGGCGATTTCCCAGTATGAAAAGCGTCTGATGGGCTACAACGGCATGTTCTCCCTCGGATACTTTGACGCCAGCGGCGCGTTCGTAGGCAGCAACTGGGATGCGCACATCCTCACCGGAAACCAATCGGATGTCGGAAGTCCGGCCGAGGCCGGCGGCGATATCCTGAGCTGGCTGCGCGATATGCTCAGCAGGCAGAATGTGGTGATGGGGGGCATGGATGAGGAGACCAAGGAGCAGAACCGTGAGCGGTACGAGACCGTTTCCGGCATCCTTGAGCGCATGGAGGCCCTGCAAAAGTCCCAGTCCGGCGAGGACAGGAAGAAGGCCGATCTGGTCCGTCAGCTGGCGGACCCGAACAGCGACTTCTACAGCGGGATCCTGGAGACCCTCCGCCTGAAAATGGAGGAGCGGGAGGACCAGGAGCGAGAGCAGGCCATCATCGACGCGCTGGGCCTGGTCCTGGACACCATGAGCGGCAAGAGGGACACCCATCGGTCTGACATCACCCTCTCCACGGCGGAGATCGCACAGCGGATCGGTGAGCTGGACTCCCAGGACCCGGAGAGAGTGCGGCTGGAGCTGTTCCTCCAGCGGCTCAGAGAGCTGGGCATCTACTTTGACCCGGCGGACCTCACCGGCGGACGGGAGGAGGAGGATTCCTTCGAGACCCTGTCCCAGCTGCTCATGAGGCGGCAGAGAGAACAAATTTCATCCAGCGAAACCCCGTAAGAAAAGAGGTGACTACCGGACAATGAATGTGACAGAGAACTATATGCTCCAGCAGATGCAGCAGATCGCGGCGTCCATGACCGGACTGCCCCAGACCGGGAGCAAGGACAAGGGCGCCAGCTTCCAGGATCTGATGGATAAGACCCAGAAGGACGTTCAGAAGCCCGAGGCCAAGGATGAGACCGGCAAGAACGTGGAGAACAAGAAGGGCGAGGAGGAGACGGCGGAGGGAACCGCTCCTGTGCAGAACCAGGAGAAGGAGGAGCTCCGTCCCGAGGACATGACCGCCAACCCCAACGCCGTGATTCTGGATCTGTTCCGGCCCGAGATCACTCCGGCAGCGGAGGAAGCGGCCATTCCCGCCCCTGTGGAGGCACTCCCCCAGGAGACGGTGGAGGAGACCGCCATGAACCTGGACGGACAGATGCTTGACACCGGCGTGGAGACCACGGTGGAGATGGAGACCCCCACAGGCGAGGAGCAGGGGGACTTCCGGCAGGCCATGAGCGATCCCACCGGGGAGACGGCGGAGGTCCAGCAGCAGAGCGCAGAGCAGCAGCCGGTCCAGCAGACAGAGACAGAGGCGGAGGTACCTGAGCAGTCCGCCGAGAAGACCCAGCTCCAGGACGGAGAGGTCAGGCAGGTGGAAACGCCGGAGGAGGACGCTGAGAAGCTCCAGGGCGAGACCGCGGAGCCGGAGCAGACCGTATTCCGGGAGACCCAGGCCACCCCTGTGAAGGTGGGCGAGCGGTATGAGACCGTGGACACCCAGAAGCCTGACATGGAGGCCAAGCTGGCCGACACCATCCGGCAGGCGGCGCAGACCGGCGCGGAGCGGGTGGAGATCCGGCTGACCCCGGTGAACCTGGGCGCGGTGACCATCGAGATGACCAAGGACGCCAGCGGCGCTTTGCAGGTGGTGCTCCACGCGGCCAACAGCCGGGCGGCAGGACTGCTTCAGCAGCATCTGGACGGCCTGCACACGGCCCTGCAGAGCTACGGCGCGGGCCAGGAGGTCCACGTGGAAGTCCAGCGCAATCAGGACAGCCAGGAACAGCACTTCCAGCAGGCGGACCCCGACGGACGGGGACAGCAGCAGCGCCAGCGGCAGCAGGAGAACCGGCAGGACAATCCGTCCAGCGGCCAGGACTTCATTCAGAAGCTGCGTCTGGGCCTGTTCGGAGCGGAAGAAACCCTTTGACCGAAGTTTACAACAAGAAAGGAGTGAGAGCCAATGAGCGATTGGAGCAGCAGCTTTGACCTGCTTAGCCGCACCACTGGCGCGGCCGGCGCGGCCGGTACTGCCGGCACTGGCCCCAGCAAGGTGGACGACACCTACTATACCGATGAAAATTACACAGGCGAACCGAGAGAGAAGGTCAGAGACAACTCCAGCCTCACCTTTGAGGACATGCTCCTGCTGATGGTCACCCAGCTGCAGAACCAGACCATCGACAACCAGGCGGACACCAACGACATGATGAACCAGCTCATCCAGATGACCGTGATGCAGGCCATGACCGAGATCAGCACCCAGGTGGAGGAGATGACCCAGGCCAACGTGATGAGCTACGCCGCGTCCCTTGTGGGCAAGGAAGTGACCGTGGGCGTTTACAACGAGGAGACCAAGAAGATCGACGAGATCGTGGGCACCGTCACCGCAACCGGCATCTATGACGGCATGAACGTGATCTTTATCGGTGACAAGAGCTACACCCTCAGTAGCGTCATGGCCGTGGGCCGCCTGCCCAGCAAGCCGGACACCGAGGACCCTGACGGTACCGAGAATCCCGACGACGTGGAAAAACCCGGCGATACGGAGAATCCCGGCGGTGTGGAGGGCGGCGACGGAGCCCCGGACGCCAGCGATCCGAACAAGCCCCTTGAGGAGACAGGCGGAGACCAGCAGAACCCGGACAACACAGGCAGCACAGACAGCGGAACGGAAGCCGCTGGAGAGAGAGTCGGCGCCACGGAAGGAATCTGAGATCCGGGTTCCGGGCCGCGCCGGAAAGAGGATGGCGGTATGATAGAACGTATTGAGCGGATTACTCCCGTACCGGGAGCCAATCAGGTGGAGCAGGTTCAGCCGGTTCACCGCAGGGAGGCGGGGAGCCAGTTTGGCGCGATGCTCCGAAGGGAACTGGAAAGCCCAGCCCAGGCCACCGAGAGCTTTGCCGTGGCCTTCTCCAAGCACGCCATGGCCCGGGCCGAGGAGCGGGGCATCGAGGTGACGGACACCCTGATGGACCAGCTGGCCAGCAGCGTGGAGCGCGCGAGCGCCAAGGGAGCTACCAACATCCTGGCCTTCGACGCGACGCGGGCCTTTATCATCAACGTCCCCCATGGGCGGGTGATTACCACCATGTCCCAGGAGGAGATGGCAGAGAATATTTTCACAAACATTGACGGCGCTGTGCTTCTGAAATAAGAAAAAGCAGGACCTTTGCAGGATGCTTTGGTCCCCCGCCCGACTGACGGGGGGCCGGCAGCGCCCAAAGAAAAGGAGATCTTTATTCCATGACTGGTGCAATGTATGCCGCCATCGGCGGCCTGAAAACCCATATGGCGAACCTCAACGTAATCGGCAACAACATCGCAAACGTCAACACCAACGCCTACAAGGCCCAGAGAATGACCTTCCAGGAGTCCCTGTACACCACCAGCCGCTCCGGCAGCGACGGCGGCGTCAGCGCCGGCGGCAACAACCCCTCCCAGGTGGGTTACGGCTCCTCCATCGGGTCCATTGACCTGAACATGGCCGCCGGCACCTACAGCCCCACCGGCTTCGGCCTGGACTGCATGATCGACGGCGAGGGCTTCTTCATGGTGGGCGACAAGGATATGGTCATCAACGGCGCGGAGGACTTCACCAAGCCCAAGCTCAGCCGCATGGGCGACTTCTGGAAGGACCCCGAGGGGTATATCTGCGATCGCCGGGGCAACGTGCTCTATGGCTTCGCCACGGTGTACAATCCGGACTACAATGCAAATGCAAAGGAGGCTGATATCGCGGCGGCGGTGGCAGCGGGGAAAAATATCACCGACAAGCTGATTGTCAGCACCCAGCTGGTCCCTCTGCGCCTGCCTGTGGCGGCCGATGTGCCGACGAAGGAGAACGGCGGCCTGAAAGACGATGGCAGTACCAATTGGCAGACAGGCGATCCTGTCTATCAGATGCTGGGCACGCCGACAAAGGATGCCAACGGCTCACGGCTGAATGTATCCTTGGCGGACCCGAAATATTATGACGAAAAGGGCAAACTGGATCCTAGTAAACTGGATCAGGTTGGCGGAACCGTTAATGCGGACGGCAGCGGCAATAAAATTGCTGAGCCTTATCTGAATTCACTGGAGGTCCCCAAGCCCAACATGCGGGACGAGGTCATCGGCATCAAGAATCTGCAGGTCAGCGAGCAGGGCGCGGTGATCGGCACCTGCGAAAACGGCCAGACCGTGGTAATCGGCTACGCGGCCATCGCCAGCGTGGATTCCCCCGACGGCGTGACCCACATCGGCGGCCCCTACTATCAGGCCATGGAGGGCTCCGGCGACGTCCACATCAGCGGCGTGGGCGGCGTTCTCACCGGCAAGTTCCTCAATAACAAGATAACCCTTACCGGCGCCGCTGGAGGTGCTGGAGGCGCCACCAACAGCACGCCCCCGCCCATTGAGGAGTCCATCGGCCAGGGCAAGGGCATCAAGATCCGCAACGCCGGCCTGGAGGCCTCCCCCGCCGACGTGGCCACGGAGTTCTCCAACATGATCCTCACCCAGCGCGGCTATCAGGCCAACACCCGTATCGTCACCGTCACCGACTCCATGCTGGAGGAGCTGGTGAACATGAAGCGGTAAGCTGACAGCTTCGTAAACAGCGAATGACCGATACCCCCGGCCGCTTCGCGGCGGCCGGGGGCGAAGAAAGGAGAACGCGATGATCGTATTGACCAAGCGGAACAACGAGCGGTTCCTCGTCAACCACAACCAGATCGAGAGCATCGAAATGATCCCGGAGTCCAAGATCGTCATGATGAACCGGGACTACTTCATCGTCAAGGAATCCCCCGAGGACATTATCAAGAAGATTCAGGAGTACAACGCCAAGGTGCAGGATGTTCACCGGGTTATCACGGTGACGGACCGGCGCTGACGCGCCCGCGGGGGCGCGTTTGAGGAGCGTCGAGGACGCTGGACGGGCCTCAAATGCGCCCTGCGATGGAATTATCTCTCCCCACCGGGGAGTTAGAATGGGTGAGAAAAGATATGAATATTACCTATGTAATCGGTGTAGTGGGCGCCGTCGTGGTCATGCTCATCGGTATGATGTTCGGCGGCGAGGGCCAGCTGCTGACCCCTGGTCAGTTGAAGAACTTCTTCGACCCGGCCAGTATCTTCATTACCATCGGCTGTACCATCATGATCGTCATCGCCTCCTTCCCCGTCTCCGCGCTGAAGGACATTCCCAAGCACTTCAAGGTGCTCATGAATATCAAGGGCAATGATCCCCTGGCGATCATCGACGAGCTGGTGGACCTGGCCCAGGTGGCGCGGAAGAACGGCCTGCTGGCCCTGGAGGAAAAGGGCAACCAGCAGGAGAACCCCTTCTTCAAGCAGTGCATCATGCTCATCGTGGACAATAACGACGCCGACCAGGCCCGGGAGATCATGATGAACGACATCGAGCAGTCCTCCGCCCGTCACGAGGCCGGCGCGGGCATGTACGACAAGGGCAGCTCCGTGGCCCCCGCCTTCGGCATGGTGGGTACCCTGGTAGGTCTGATCAACATGCTGAAGGCCATGGACGTGGCCAGCGGCGGCGGCAACCTGGGACCCGCTATGGCGACCGCCCTGGTGACCACCCTGTACGGCTGCGTGCTGGCCCACATGGTATTCGGCCCCATCGCCAACCAGCTGCGCCTGCGGGACGAGGAGGAGACGCTTTGCAAGCTGATTATCGTGGAGGGCATCATGTCTATTCAGGCCGGTTCCAACCCCAAGGCTCTGCGGGAGAAGCTCCTGACCTTCGTGGCCCAGCGCCAGCGCGACGGCTCCGGCGGCGGCAAGAAGGGCAAGGGCGGCGACGCCGCCGAGTAAGGGGCGAGGCCTTGCATAATGAGGTGAGCAAAATATGGCTTCCATAAAAAAGAAAAAGAGCGGCGGTGAAGGCGGCGCCAACTGGATGGACACCTATGGCGACATGGTGACGCTGCTGCTGTGCTTCTTCGTATTGCTGTACTCCATGTCCACCATCAGCGAGGAAAAGTGGATGATGATCGTACAGAGCTTCAACAAGGATGCTGAAGTCAGTACGGACGACAAGCCTCTGGGTCCCGACGGCCAGAATGACGAGCAATTAGGCGACGACATGCCTATGACGCAGGACGAGGTCAACGAGGACGTGGAGATGATCCTGAAATATCTGGCGGAGTATGCCGCCGGACAGAATGATGAGTCTGTCGTGGAGTCCACCGTAGGGGATGGATATATGTATATCCGCTTCAGTGACGACGTGTTCTTCAGGGGCGACAGCTACACTCTGCTTCCCGCAGGGCAGGAGGCGCTGCTGGGCCTGTGTCCCATTCTCAACAATGCAAGAACCTATATTGATGAGATTGTCGTCAGCGGCCACACCGCAACAGCCCAGGGCACCTATAACGCCAACAAAGACCGCGTTCTGGCAGCCAGCCGCGCGGCCACAGTGGCGGCTTTCCTTCAGGAGAACACCGAGGTTGACTACGCCAGGATTGTGGATCAGGGATACGGACAGTGGCGGCCCATTGCAGGCAATGTGGAGGAAGCGGAGCGCCGGAAGAACCGCCGGGTGGAGATCATGATTTCCTTCTCGGACGAGGAGCTGGACAGTCCTTTTGCCGGCAGCGTCACGGAGTATTACACCACCACCGGCCAGTCCAATCCCAGCGACCCCACTCAAAGCACTACCAATACAGCGGCGGAGTGATCCCGCTCCCCGCGCCATATCCGTCAGAGCAGAAGCGCCCGGCTCCCGTTAAGGCGCGCTTGGAATCCAAAGTTGGGAATGAGGAGACAGTATGGCAGAAGTCTTATCACAAAGCCAAATTGACGCCCTGCTGGCTGCGGCCCAGAGCGGAACGCTCGATGAGGGCCCCAAAAAAGAGGAGTCCCCCGAGAAAAAATATAAAAAGTATGACTTTTTCAGTCCCCGGAAATTCAGTAAGGACCGGCTGAAAATCCTCAACAGCATTTACGAGAACTACACCCGGGTTATCAACTCCCGGCTCAACGCCATGTTTCACTCCACCTGCGAAATCGAGGTGGGGTCCATCGAGGAGCTGCATTACTACGAGTTCTCCAACGCGCTGAGAGAGGGCGACGTGCTGGCCTTGGCAAAGCTGAACCGGGAGGAGCTGCAGGAGGAGTCCCCGATTCTGATTCATCTGGCCACGCCGGTGCTGCTGACCATGATGGACCGGATGATGGGCGGCGAGGGTGAGCCGGATGACGGCCTGGACCCCGACTACAAGCTGACGGATCTGGAGCTGAACATGTACAAGGACATCATCAGTGATATGATGAAGTTTTTGGGCCGAAGCTGGGAGAACTACATCAGTTTGGATTTCTCCTATGTGCGTACGGAGACGAACCCCACCTTGGTGCAGCTCATCGGTTATGACGATACGGTTGTCATCGTGGGGCTGGATATCCGCTTCCCCAACAGCAGCGGGCGGCTGAGCATGTGCCTGCCGGGGGAAATGCTGACCAATATCTTCACGGAGATCAGCAAGAATACCGGCCATCGCAACAGTGGAGAAGACAAATCCGAGGAGATTTTTGACTCCCTGCGGGATTCCGATCTGGAGATCATCGCCGAGCTGGCCCGTACCAGGCTTCAGCTGAGCGATATCTACCACTTGAACGTTGGCGACGTGGTAGACATCCAGCAGCCCAAGGACGCCCCCATCTTCCTGAATATCAGCGGCAGACGGTGGTTTGACGGGCGCATGGGAATATATAACAAGCAAATGGCCGTGAAAATCGGTGAGACATATATTAAGGCGTAAAGGAGCGTAATCCTGATGGGAGAAATAAAATTTAGTCCAATGGTGGTCGATGCCATCGGGGAGGCCATGAATATCAGCCTCGGCTCCTCCGCTACGGCAGTTTCCAATATGCTGGACCACCGCGTGGACATTACAACCCCCACGGTTCAGGTGATCAACGCGGAGGATTTTTCTCTTGGCCGGATCGAGCCGGCCATCGGCGTGGAGATCAAATATGTCTGCGGCCTGGAAGGCAGCAACATTATGATGCTCAAGCGCAGCGACGTAAAGGCCATTGTGGACATCCTGCTGGGTACGGAGACCCCCGATGAGGAATTCCAGCTGGACGAGCTGAGCATCAGCGTGGTCTGCGAGGTCATGAACCAGATGATGGGCGCGGCCTCTACGGCCCTCAGCGATCTGCTGGGACGGATGGTGAACATCTCCACCCCTGAATCCTTTGAATTAGAGGATTTGGATAAGGTGCGGGAAGAGCACTTCCCGGTTCAGACGGGGCCCATCGTGGTGGTCAGTTTCCGGCTGAGCATTGAGGGCGTCGTGGAAAGCGAGTTCATGAACGTCATGAGCGTGGATCTGGCCCGGGAGCTGGTTTCCGGCATGGGGCTGGATGTTGACGGAGAAATGGGCGGAGCATCCGCTCCGGCGCCTGCTCCCGCTCCCGCACCGGAACCCGCGGCCTCCTCCGGCGGCACTATGACCCAGGAGGAGATTGAGAGGATGATGGCCGGCGGCGTGGGGAGCGCACCGGAACCTGCCTCCTCCTCCGGCGGCACCATGACCCAGGAGGAAATTGAGAGGATGATGGCCGGAGGGATGGAAGCTGCGGCTCC
>OFHO01000819.1_pt1 | contig 26269 bp, 19 predicted proteins | sample 1521531 | NCBI WGS metagenome assembly OFHO01 (sample SAMEA3504124, study PRJEB24116) | mouse gut metagenome | biome: mouse gut; feature: mouse-associated habitat; material: faeces | place: Denmark | collected 2011
CAGCACGAGAGCCACGACCTCACCGCCGCCGTGGTGGCGGCCATCCCCGGGCGGGGGAGCTTCGCCTTCTGCTCCTCCGGGACCTTCTCCCTGGTGGGCGTGGAGACGGACCGGCCTTATCTGGGCGAGCAGGCGGCCGCGGAGGGGTTTTCCAACGAGGGCACCGTCCAGGGCGGCTTCCGTCCCCTGAAGAACATCATCGGACTGTGGATCGTCCAGGAGTGCCGCCGGGACTGGCAGAAGGCGGGACGGCACCTGACCTGGGACGAGATCGTCGTCGAGGCCGGGAAGGCCCCGCCCCTGCGGTCCATCATCGACACCGACAGCCCGGAGTTCTATGCCGGCGGCGGCATGGCGGGGAAGATCCAGGACTTCTGCCGCCGCACCGGCCAGCCCGTGCCGGAGACGGTAGGAGAGATTGCCCGGTGCGCCTACGAGTCACTGGCCCTGAAGTACCGCGTGGCGGTGGAGGGCCTGGAGAAGGTCAAGGGCGGCAGGATCGACACCATGAACATCGTGGGCGGCGGCATCAACAACCGCCTCCTCAACCAGATGGCCGCCGACGCCATCGGCCGCCCGGTGATCACCGGCCCCGTGGAGGGTGCGGCCATGGGGAACCTGCTGACCCAGGCCATGGCCCTGGGGGAGATCGGCGGCATGGACGCGCTGCGCGAGGCGGTCCGCGCCTCGGTGGAGGTGGAGACCTGGGAGCCCCGTCACACCCCGGAGTGGGAGCGGGCCTATGAGAAGCTTCGTACATTTATCAAATAAAAGGAGAGGGTCTCAATGAGCGTAGATATGACAAAATGGCAGGAGATGGCGAAGGAGCGCATCCACGACCGCCCCGCCGGGACGGGCCGTCTGGCCGGGAAGGTCACCATCGTCACCGGCGCGGCCCAGGGCTTCGGCAAGGGCATCGCCCAGGAGCTGCACCGGGAGGGGGCGGCGGTAATCATCGCCGACATGAACCTGCCGCTGGCGGAGAGCGTGGCGGCGGAGATGGGCGGCAATACCACCGCCATCGCGGTGAACGTCTCCGACGAGGAGAGCGTGGCGGACCTGGTGGCCCAAACGGTGGAAAAGTTCGGCGGCCTGGACCTGATGGTGGCCAACGCCGGCGTGGTCCGCTCGGGGCCGCTGGCCTCCTTTGAGAAGAAGGACTTCGAGTTCGTGACCAGCATCAACTACACCGGCCTGTTCCTGTGCTGCAAGTACGCCGCCATCATTATGGAGGCCCAGCACGAGGCCGATCCGGAGGCCATGTTCGACATCGTGGCCATGTCCTCCAAATCCGGGCTGGAGGGGTCCAACAAGAACTTCGCCTACGCGGGCAGTAAATTCGGCGGCATCGGGCTGGTCCAGAGCTTCGCCCTGGAGCTGTGCGCCAAAAATATCAAGGTCAACGCCATCTGCCCGGGCAACTACCTGGACGGCCCCCTGTGGAGCGACCCGGAGCGGGGGCTGTTCGTCCAATACCTCCAGGCCGGGAAGGTCCCCGGCGCGAAGACCGTGGAGGATGTGCGGCGGTTCTACGAGGCCAAGGTGCCCATGAACCGGGGCTGTCTGCCCCTGGACGTGGCCCGGGCGGTGATGTACTGCGTGGAGCAGAAGTACGAGACCGGACAGGCCATCCCCGTTACCGGCGGTCAGGTCATGCTGAACTGAGGGCGGGCCGATGATCGACATTGCCATTCTGGACCGCCTGAACGCCCCCGCCGCGGAGGAGCGTCTGGAAAACCTCCGGGCGCTGCTGCCGGAGGCCGGCTTCCCGCCGGTGGTCCCCCAGTACATCAACAACCACATCCACACCACCTACTCCTTTTCCCCCTACTCCCCCACGGCGGCGGTATACGCCGCCCGGGCCGAGGGCCTGTGTACGGCGGGGATCATCGACCACGACTCCATCGCCGGGGCCCGGGAATTTCTGGCGGCGGCGGAGATGGTAGGGATGCCCGCCACCATCGGCATGGAGTGCCGGGTGGACATGACGGGCACCCGTCTGGAGGGACGGCGGACCAACAACCCGGACCAGGTGGGGGTCAGCTACATGACCATCCAGTCCGTGCCCCACGACAGGATCGACCTCCTGGACCGGTTTTTCTCCCCCTTCCGGGAGGCCCGCAACCAGCGGAACCGGGCCATGGCGGAGCGGATCAACGCCCTGCTGCCGGAGACCGGCCTGGACTTCGACCGGGACGTGCTCCCTCTGAGCATGGCCGCCGGGGGCGGCAGCGTGACGGAGCGGCACCTCATGTACGCCCTGGCGAAAAAATTGACCGCTGGATACGGGCGGGGCGAGGGCCTGACCGCCAAGCTGGAAGAGATGGGCCTGGCCCTCTCCGAAAAGCAGCGGGCGCAGATGCTGGACGGGTCGTACCCCTTCTACGAGTACGACCTGCTGGGCATCCTGAAAAGCGCCTTCGTGCCGAAGATATACATCGACGCCGGCGACGAATGTCCCCGACTGGCCGACGTGGTCCGCCTGTGCCGGGAGGCGGACGCCTGCCTGTGCTACGCCTATCTGGGGGACGTGGCCGAGAGCGTCACCGGTGACAAGAAGGCCCAGAAGTTCGAGGACGACTATCTGGAGGACGTCTTCCGGTGCCTCCGGGAGGAGGACGTGTGGGCGGTGACCTATATGCCCACCCGGAACACTCCCGCCCAGCTGGCGCGCCTGCGGGGACTGTGCGTGGAGCACGGCATGTTCCAGGTCTCCGGCGAGGACATCAACTCCCCCCGGCAGAGCTTCGTCATCCGGGCTATGGAGGACCCCCAGTTCCAGAATCTGATCGACGCCACCTGGCGGCTCATCGAACACGAAACGACCGGAAGACCCATCCGGGACCGATAAAGAAGGAGAAGCGCTATGAACACGAAAGCAGTACGTATCCACGGGAAAATGGACCTGCGGCTGGAGGACGTTGTCCTGCCGGAGGTGGGTCCCGACGACGTTCAGGTAAAGATCGTCTCCGACAGCGTGTGCATGTCCACCTACAAGGCCGCCGTGGAGGGCGAGGAGCACAAGCGGGTCCCCGACGACGTGGCAGAGCATCCTACCATCGTGGGCCACGAGTTCTGCGGCGACATCGTGGCCGTGGGCGAGAAGTGGAAGGACAAGTATCAGGTGGGCCAGCGGTTCGCCATCCAGCCCGCCCACTTCTACAAGGGCTCCCTGATGGCCCCCGGGTATTCCTACCAGCACTGCGGCGGGTCCTCCCAGTACGCCAACATCCCCATTGAGACCCTGCTGATGGACTGCCTGCTGCCCTACAACTCCGACGTGTACTTCTACGGCTCCCTGGCCGAGCCCATGAGCTGCATCGTGGGCACCTATCACGCCATGTACCACACCACGGCGGGGTCCTATGTCCACGAGATGGGCATCAAGGAGGGCGGCAAGCTGGCCCTGCTGGCCTCCGTGGGGCCCATGGGCCTGGGAGCCATCGACTACGCCCTGCACTGCGACCGGCGGCCCTCCCTGCTGGTGGTGACGGCCATCGACGACGCGCGGCTGAAGCGGGCGGCGTCCATCTACACCGTGGAGGAGGCCAAGCGCCAGGGCATCGAGCTCCACTATGTGAACACCCGCATGGAGAACGCCACGGAGTACCTCCGGGAGCTGAGCGGCGGCACGGGCTACGACGATGTGATCTGCTTTGCCCCGGTGAAGCCGGTGGTGGAGCAGGCGGGGGATATCCTGGGTTACGACGGGTGCCTGAACTTCTTCGCGGGCCCCACCAACACCCAGTTCAAGGCGGAGTTCAACTTCTATAATGTCCACTACCTCTACACCCATCTGGTGGGCACCTCCGGCGGCAATACCGACGATATGCGGGAGGCCATTGAGATGATGAACGCCGGGAAGATCGATCCCGCCGCCATGGTCACCCACATCGGCGGACTGAACGCGGTGGTGGATACGGTGCTGAACCTGCCCCAGATCCCCGGCGGGAAGAAGCTGATCTACAACCAGATCGATCTGCCCCTGACGGCCATCGACGACTTTGAGGAGAAGGGCCGGACCGATCCCCTCTTTGCCCAGCTGGACAAGCTCTGCAAGGCCCGCAACGGCCTGTGGAACGGCGAGGCGGAGAAGTATCTCCTGGCCAACGCCAAGGCCATCTAAGAAAAGCCGGATCGGGAAAGGAGGAAGCATATGAAGACCGATTTGGAGGCGGCCGTACTGGGGCTGGAGCTGGGCTCCACCCGGATCAAGGCCGTCCTGATCGATGGGGACCACCGGCCCATCGCCTCCGGGGACTACGCCTGGGCGAACGTGCTGGAGGACGGGGTGTGGACCTACCACCTGGAGGACGTATTGAAGGGCCTGCGGGGCTGTTACCGGAGCCTGGCGGAGGACGTGGAGCGCAAATTCGGCGAGAGGCTTCGAAAGGTGGCCGCCATCGGCATCTCCGGCATGATGCACGGCTATCTGGTCTTCGGGCGGGACGGGGCGCAGCTGGTCCCCTTCCGCACCTGGCGCAACACCATCACCGGACAGGCCGCCGCCGCGCTGACGGAGGAATTCCGCTTCAACATCCCCCAGCGCTGGTCCGCGGCCCACCTGTACCAGGCGATCCTGAACGATGAGCCTCATGTGAAGGACATCGCCCTGCTGACCACCCTCAGCGGGTACATCCACCTGCGGCTGACGGGGCGGAGCGTTGTGGGCGTGGGGGAGGCCTCCGGGATGTTCCCCTACGACAGGAAGTCCGGGGACTTCGACGCGGCCATGGTGGAGAAGTTCGACCGCCTGACGGCGGACCGGGGATATCCCTGGAAGCTGCGGGAGATCCTTCCTCAGGTACTGCCCGCCGGCGCGGAGGCCGGGGTCCTGACGGCGGAGGGCGCGGCCCTGCTGGACGAGACCGGCATCCTGGAGCCGGGCATCCCCCTGTGCCCCCCGGAGGGGGACGCGGGAACGGGCATGGTGGCCACCGGCGCCGTGCTGCCCCGGACGGGCAGCGTGTCGGCGGGGACCTCCGCCTTTGCGCTGCTGGTGCTGGAGCGGGAGCTGAAGGGCTGTTACCCGGAGATCGACGTGGTGGCGACGCCCTCCGGCAGTCCGGTGGCCATGGCCCACACCAACACCTGCACCTCCGATGTGGACGCATGGGTGCGCCTGTTCGCCCAGTTCTATGAGGCCATGGGACAGAAGGCGGACCTGGGGGAGCTGTTCCCCCTGCTGTACCGCAAGGCCCTGGAGGGCGCGGCGGACTGCGGCGGGCTGGTGGCCTTCAACTACTACTCCGGGGAGCCCATCACCAAGACGGAGACCGGGCGGCCCATGCTGGTCCGCCTGCCGGACAGCGAGTTCAGCCTTGCGAACCTGATGCGGGCCCATCTCTACAGCGCCGTCGCTACCCTGAAGCTGGGCATCGACCTGCTGGTGGAGCAGGAGCACGTGGAGACGGACCGCCTGCTGGGCCACGGCGGCTTCTTCAAGACCGAGGGCGTGGGACAGCAGATCCTCGCCGACGCGCTGGAGGTCCCGGTCTCCACCATGGCTACCGCCGGGGAGGGCGGTCCCTGGGGGATGGCGCTGCTGGCGGCCTATATGTGCCGGAAGGCTCCGGGGGAGTCCATGGAGGACTATCTGATGGAGCGGGTCTTCGCCGGGGCGGACGTCAAGTCCGTCCAGCCGGACAAGGCTGGCGGAGAGGGCTTCCGGCGGTTTTTGAGCCGGTACGCCGCCGCCCTCCCGGCGGAACGGGCCGCGGCGGAGATACGGTAATTGGCAAATCGTTGTGTGTAAAAGGGCGGCGGGATGATCTCATCCCGCCGCCCTTTTGCGATCAGCGATATTTTGCCACGATGCGCCGCAGCTCGTCCCAGTGGGCCTCCATGTCGCTCACCAGCTTGCACTGGGTGCGGCAGCGGTCCAGGTTCTGGCCCTCCCGGTCGATGTGGAAGTATACGTCCCCCTCCAGATGGTCGGTGAGGAAGCGCATCCCGCACTCCAGGGTCATCAGCTTGGCGCCCCAGGGGAGGTAGGCGACCTCCTCCTCCGTCAGCGTGCCGTCCGCGCCCTCCAGGAAGGCCTGGGTATACAGCTCGAAGAGGTGCAGGTCCAGGGCGACCTTGCTCAGGTCACGCTCGTCCTCGGCGCAGTGGTTGGCCCCGAAGCGGATGGAGTCGCCGAAGTCGTTGATGGACAGGCCCGGCATGACGGTGTCCAGGTCCACGACGCACACGCCCTCGCCGGTCTCCTCGTCCATGAGGACGTTGTTGAGCTTGGTGTCGTTGTGGGTGACCCGCAGGGGGAGCCTGCCCTCCCGGAGGGCCTGGAGGGCCACGGAGCAGTCCGCCTCCCGCGCCAGCATGAAGTCGATCTCCGGCCGGCACCCGGCCGCGCGGCCCAGGGGGTCCGCAGCTACGGCGGCCTTCAGCTTCGCCAGACGGTCCTCAGTGTCGTGGAAGCGGGGGATGGTCTCATACAGCGTGTGGGCCGGATAGCCCTGGAGGAGCCGCTGGAACCGCCCGAAGGCCCGCCCGGAGGCAGCGAACAGCTCCGGCGTCTCCGCCGTCTCATAGCAGACGGTGCCTTCCACGAAGGGGTAGGTGCGCCACGCGCCGCCGTCCGGATCGGCGTAGAAGCGCTCCCCCGTCCGGGTCCGGAGGAAGTGGAGGGTGCCCCGCCGGGCATCGCCGCCGGTCCGCTCCAGCTCCCGGGCGAGGTATTCGGTGATGCCCGCCACGTTCTCCATCAGCTGGCCGGGCTGCTTGAAGGCCACGGGGCTGATCCGCTGGAAAACGAACCGGCGGCCCGCCTGGGTCTCCACCAGATAAGTATCGTTGATATGTCCTGATCCGAACCGCCTCGCTCCCGCCGGGGGAGCGCCGAGATAAAAGGCGGCAAGGGCATCGTGCAAGTAGGTGTCCGCGTTCGGCATGGTCGTGTCTCCCATAGTTCAGTCAAGATGGATGGGCGTCTTGCGCCGTATTCCATTATAAGGGGCTTTTCCGGTTTTTGCAACTTCTAAATTGCTCCCGGCCCGGAGGCAAACGCCTCCGGGCCGGGTTTTGTATTTTACGGCAGATGGTCACGCCTCCTGGGTCAGATACTCCTCCAGACAGAGGCCCAGTTCATGGATCTCCGCCGCCGCTTCCTTCCCTACGTAACGGTAGTGCCAGGGCTCGTAGATGATGCCGGTGATCTCGCTCTTGCCCTCGGGGTAGCGGAGGATAAAGCCGTATTCCCAGCTGTGCTCCATGAGCCACTGCTGGGCGGGGGTGTCCGCCTGGGAGTTGTCCAGGACCTGGCTGTGCTTGTCCACGATGTCCACCGCCAGGCCCAGCTGATGCTCGCTGGTGCCGGGGATGGCTACGGACTTGGCGGCCTCCACCTTGGCTTCCTCCAGGGACCAGCCTTGGGCCGCGAGGCGGTCCACCTTGTTCTGATAGAGCTGCTCCTGCTTCTCCTGGGTGCGGTAGGAGGAGCAGATCGTGGGGGACAGTCCCGCCGCCCGGCAGCCGTCCATCATGGCCTGGAGGTCCGGATAGCACCGCTCGTCCACGCTCTGGCCGTTGGCCAGCTGGGTGCGGGTGCAGGTGAAGTCCTCCGGCAGAGGGTTCCAGGGGTTTACCAGGAGCAGCATCCAGTCCTCCGTCCCATCGGGGATGGAGGGTTCCGTGCCCTGGCCCGCCGGGAGCTGGCCGGAGGTCCCGGACAGGGTGCGGACCAGGGAGGTCCGGCCGCCGGGCTCCTCCGGACGCTCCACGGGAAAGGTAAAGGCCATTACGAAAGCGGCGGCAGCCAGCACGAAAGCATACAGGGGAAGCCTGCTCTTCCGGCGGGCGCGCCGTTTACCGGTACGGACGGAACATTCTCTTTGGTACATAGAAACACCTTCCTATCAATGAGATAATACGATGATACCAGAAGATTTCATAAAAGTATTATCGTTTCAGTATCATTCCGGCATCAAAAGTATTACGAATCGTAGGACGAATCGTAGGGCGGCGGAGATTCGGCGGCCGCGCCGCCGAAGGGGGAGATGTAGGGTGACAGCGTGGCGAAGCCGTCCAGGAAATGGAGATACAGGTCCAGCTGGAAGTAGGACTTCTCTCCATCTCCGCCCAACGGGAAGGTCAGGGCGAACCTTGCGGCAGTATCGAACCATTCCTCGCCGGTGATCTGGACATTTGTGCCGTAGTACTCCTCCAGAAACGCGCGCCAGTTTTCCGCCTGGACGTAGAGGGGCTCCGTACCGTTCTTGGCGAGATATTTCTCTGAATAGCCCATGCAGGGGATCGAGATCATGACGGCCTTCCCGGCGCCGTCATCCAGCCAGATGTATGCCGGGCTGTCGGGCCAGCTGATGTTCCACATGGGGATCGAGATCGTTTCATCACTGGAAATAATGGTTTGCGGCCAGACCTCGGGGGTAGTGAGCGCCTCCGGGATCGAGTCCAGCAGACCGTATTGGGACAGCGCCGCCAGGACCTCCCGGGCCGCGTCCAGCGCGTCCCACTCATTGAGACTGGCCTCCTCCGACGCTGCGGCCTCCTCCACGTAGTAATCCGATCCCGCGATCAGCTTCAGCGTCCGTCCCAGGTCCGTCTCCTGCCGGAGGGTCAGGAAGAAGGAGTCGAAGGAGACGCGCTCCTCCAGGCGGGACCCGTAGGCGTCCAGGAGATAGGACGCCGCGCCGGGCATCGCTGCCCCCGCCGCCACCAGCAGCAGGGTAGCCGCCACCAGCAGCGCGTTTTTCAGCCGCCTCATCACCGGCCTCCTCTCAGTTCCACAGTGACGCGGCACCCCTGGACGTCCGTCCGGTTCTCGAACCGGATGGACCCGTGGTGGAACGCCGCGATCTCCTGGCACAGGGCCAGCCCCAGGCCGAAGCCCCCCTGCTGCCGGGACCGGGCCTTGTCCACCCGGTAGAAGGCCTCCGTCAGATGGGCCAGGGCCTCCTCCGGGATGCCTGTCCCCGTATCCAGCACCCGGAAGCGCACCCCGTCGGACAGCATCTCCGATTCAAAGCACAGCTCGCCGCCCCGGTCCATGGCCTTCTGGGCGTTGTCGGCCAGATTCAGCAGCAGCGACCAGGCCAGGTCCGGCTCCAACCGGCAGGTCCCCGGCTGGCAGGCGCAGGATATGGAAATGTTCCGCTTGGCCAGCAGGGGCTTCAAATGGTCCGCCAGCGCCCGGAGCATGTCCTCCGGGGCGACCTCCGCCAAGGGCAGGTCCTGCTCCTTCACCACCAGCAGCTCCAGCAGCTTCCGGGAGAGGTTGGACAGCCGTTTGCTCTCGGAATAGACGTACCCGGCGGCCTCCGTCTGCTCGGCGGGGGTCAGGGTGCCGCTCTGGAGCAGCTCGGCGTAGCCGATGAGGCTGGTCATGGGCGTCTTCATCTCGTGGGCGAAGCTGCCCACGAACCGCTCCTGCCGCTCCACCGCCTGGTGGAGCTCCCACACGGTCTTCTCCATCTGCTCCGCCATGAGGTTGAAGTCCTGAGACACCGCGCCGATCTCGTCCTCGCTCCGCACGGGCGTCCGGCTGGAGAACTCCCCGGAGGCGATGGCCCGGGAGGCCCGGGACAGCCCCACCAGCGGCGCGGTCAGCAGCCGGGACACCGTGTAGGACGCCCCGGCGCACAGCACCGCCATGACGGCGAAGACCCGCAGATAGGTGTTCTGCTGGCTCTGGCGCATGGCGTAGAGGCTGGAGATGTCGTGGGCGGCCTGGAGGTACAGGGTCTCCCCGGTGGTCCGCACCGCGCCGGAGAGCAGGAGCCAGTGCTGTCCGCCGCCGCCGTCCACGGTCCGGGACAGGCAGGCTCCCGGCTCCGGCAGGACGCCCTCCTGGGGGAAGGGATAGCGCGTCTCGGACTCGAAGAGCACTCTGTCCGCGGTGGACAGCCGCAGGGCGGTCCAGGCGGCGCTGTCCTGGAGGCACATCTGGTTCATGGTCTGGACGATGGCCTCCTCGTCCAGGTAGGGGGTCAGGCCGTTGACGATCTGCAGGGCGCTCCAGGCCATGCGGTAGGAGGAGAAGGCCGCGTTCTTCTCCCGCTCCAGGGAGTCCTGGAAGAAGCCGGAGATCAGGAGGCTTCCTCCCGCGCCGAAGAGCAGGGACAGCACCGCCAGCATACACAGGGTCATCTTGAACCGGAATTTCACGGCCCCACCTCGAGCCGGTAGCCCACCTTGTTTACGGCCTGCAGCATGGTCTCCCAGCCCACCTTCTTCCGCAGGCGCTGGACGTGGAGGTCCACGGCCTTGCTGCCGAAGGGATACTCTCCGCCCCATACCCGCTCGTAGATGGTCTCCCGGTACATGGCACGCCGGGGGTTCCGGGCGAAGAGGAGCAGGAGGTCGTACTCGGTCTTGGTCAGGGATATCTCCTCCGCCCCCCGCCAGACCCGCATGGAGGCGGTGTCGATCCGCAGGCCGCCGGTCTCGATGACCATGTCGCACTTCCGGTACCGGCGGAGCACCACGTCGATCCGGGCCAGCAGCTCGATGGTGTCGAAGGGCTTGACGATGTAATCCTCCGCCCCCAGCCGCAGACCCTTCACCCGGTCGTGCACGGAGCCCTTGGCGGTGAGGAAGATCACCGGGATCTCCATGGGGCGTATGTACTCCATCAGCTCAAACCCGTCCACCTCCGGAAGCATCACGTCCAGAAGGATCAGGTCGTAGGCGTTCTGCTCCAGCAGATCCGCCGCCGCCGCGCCATCATGGACGCAGGTGCACTGGAAGCCCTCCTTGGTCAGGCTCATGCGGATCAGGTTGGAGATGGGCTTTTCGTCCTCAACGATCAAAACGCGGATCATGGGCTGCGCCTCCTTCCGGGCGAACTGTCTCTTGATCATGCCGGATCGCCGCGGGTTAGCCCGCGCCGGCAGTTTCTACAAACTATATCATTCCGGCATCGAAACGGCAACAAAATGGAGGACCTAAAATCGCTTTTTCAAATCCTCGATCCAAGCCAACATCGTTTCGGCCAAAATATATTGCTGCCGCAAAACGGCCATACCGGTTTCGGGAACATCCGGCGCGTTTTCCTTCTCCCGAAGGTTTTCTTCCAGATAAGCCTTCATGTCCTGCACATTTTTTTCGATATTGGCAACGCAGGACTTTTGCATTTCCAACGGCACGCTGTCAAGGTTTACGATCACGGCGTTGAAGTCCAGGAACATACGGACCGGCTGGAGGGAGAGTTCCTCCATAAGCTCTTCAAACGCCCGCTGGCCGCTGGACGTCAGCGAGTAGACGGCTTTTTCCGGCATGTTGTTCTCCCGCACGGCGACGCTTTGGAGCAGACCCTTTTCCTCCAGCTGAATGACCTTTTTATAGATGGACGGCGTGCTGATCCTTACCCATTTAGAAATATTGCGGTATTCCACCAGCTTTTGAATATCGTAGGCGCTCAGCGCCTGCTTCTTGAGCATCCCAAGGACGATCAGATCAATGGTTGCCATAAAGAGATCCCCTTTCCCCCTTGACAAGTACTATAAATTATAGTAGTATGTGCTGACTGGCAGCTACTATAAAATATACTACTTCACATTCCACCGGCTGTCAAGGGAAAGGAGCAATTTATGGACGGAAACAAAAAAATGGCGCTTCTGGGGAGCGCGCCCATTCCCAAGGCCCTCCTGTCGCTGGGCCTTCCAACGATGATGGGTATGCTCATTAACGCCCTCTATAATCTGGTGGACGCCTGCTTCGTAGGCGGGCTGGGGACCGCCCAGATGGGCGCGGTCACGGTGGCCTTTCCCCTGGGACAGGTCGTTGCCGGCCTGGGCCTGCTGTTCGGAAACGGCGCTGCCGCGTATCTCTCCAGGCTGCTGGGCCAGGGCGACAGGGACACGGCGAACAAGGTGGCGAGCACGGCCCTATACGGCGGTGTTTCCCTTGGGGCGGTCGTGATCCTGCTCTCCGTGATCTTTCTGGAGCCGGTTTTGCAGCTGGCTGGCGCGATCGAAAGCGTTATGCCTTACGCGGCCGGCTACGCCCGCGTCTACATCGTGTTCTCCATTTTTAACGTCTTCAACGTCACCATGAACAACATCGTTTCCAGCGAGGGCGCGGCGAAAACGGCCATGTGCGCCCTGATAGCCGGCGCGGTGCTGAATGCAGCGCTGGACCCTGTCTTCATCTATACGTTGGACCTCGGCGTGACCGGCGCGGCGATCGCAACGGCGATCTCTCAAATGGTTTCCACGCTGTTTTACCTGTGCTACATACTGCGGAAAAAGAGCGTGTTCCATTTCAGCATCAAAGCGTGCCGCTTCGGGAAGGAAGTGATGCCCGAAATTCTGAAGATCGGTATTCCTACATTGATTTTCCAGCTTCTGACCAGTCTTTCCATTGCCATGATAAACGGTGCCGCCAAGGAGTACGGAAGCTCTGCCCTGGCCGCCATGGGTCCGGTCACCAAGATCATGTCGATGGGGACGCTGATCGTTTTTGGCTTTCTGAAGGGATTTCAGCCGGTCGCTGGGTTCAGCTATGGCGCGAAAAAGTTTGACCGTCTGCGGGAGGCGATCCGGACCGCCGTCCTCTGGTCTACCATCTTTTGCGTGATTTTTGGCGCTGTCACCGCCGCGTTCCCCGCGCAGATCATGTCTCTGTTCACAAAAGGGGATGCGGAGATGGTCCGCGCCGGTTCGATCGCGCTGCGGGCAAGCGGCCTTTCCTTCATCCTCTTTGGCTTTTATACGGTGTATTCGTTTCTGTTCCTTGTGATGGGAAAGGCCGCGGAGGGGTGTATCCTCGGCGCCTGCCGCCAGGGGATATGCTTTGTCCCCGCTATTCTGATCCTTCCGGCGGTATGGGAATTAAACGGCGTCCTCTATGCGCAGCCCATAGCGGATGCTGCTTCGGCGCTTATCGCCGCAGTCATGGCGGTTCGCCTGCACAGAGAATTGCGGGCAGCGGAAGCGCAGGCTTCGATAGACTAAGGGAGGAGGCGAATACGCCTCCTCCCCGTAAACCCTATCAGCTCAGATGCCAGATGTCTTCATTGTACTGCCGGATGGTGCGGTCGGAGGAGAAGTAGCCGGACTTGGCGATATTCACCAGCATCTTCCGGGCCCAGGACTTCCGGTCGCCGTACTGGCGGACGGCCAGGTCCTTGACGGAGATGTACTCCTCCAGATCCAGCAGGGCCATGAACCAGTCCTTGCCCTTCATATCCCGCCACAGCGCGGCCAGGGCCTTGGCGTCGCCCAGCTCCAGCAGCTCCGGAGACAGCAGGAAGTCTACCAGCCGCTCCACTCTGGGGGTGTGGTAGTAGTCCAGAGAGCGGTAGCGCTGGCCGCCCTTGTCGTCGTAGAGGCGGATGACCCGGTCGCTGTGCGCGCCGAAGGTGTAGATGTTGCCCGGCCCCACCAGCTCCGCGATCTCCACGTTGGCCCCGTCCAGGGTGCCCAGGGTCACCGCGCCGTTGGCCATCAGTTTCATGTTGCCGGTGCCGCTGGCCTCCTTGGAGGCCAGGGAGATCTGCTCAGAGATGTCCGCGGCGGGGATGAGGCGCTCCGCCCAGGTGACGTTGTAGTTCTCCACCATCACCACCCGCAGCCAGGGGCGCACCGCCGGATCGTTCTCGATGAGCTTTTGCAGGCAGAGGATCAGGTGGATGATGTGTTTGGCCATGACGTAGGCCGGGGCGGCCTTGGCCCCGAAGAACACCGTGACGGGGTGCTCCGGCAGCCGGCCCTCCTTGATCTCCAGGTACTTCTGGATGACGTACAGGGCGTTCATCTGCTGGCGCTTGTACTCGTGGAGGCGCTTGATCTGCACGTCGAAGATGGAATTGGGGTCCACCTCCACGCCCTGGGCCTCCCGCAGCTCCCGGCACAGGCGCTCCTTGGCGCTCTGCTTCACCGCCAGTAGCTGCTCCAGCACCCGGTCGTTGTCCATATATTCCATCAGACCCACCAGCCTGCCGGGATCCCGCCGCCAGCGGGTGGTGATGCAGCCGTCGATCAGGGCGGTGAGCTCCGGGTTGCAGGCCTCCAGCCAGCGGCGGAGGGTGACGCCGTTGGTCTTGTTGTTGAACTTGTCGGGATAGAGGTCGTAAAACGCCTTCAGCTCCGCCTTTTTCAAGATCTCCGTGTGGAGGGCGGCGACGCCGTTGACGGAATAGCCGTAGTGGATATCCATATGGGCCATATGCACCCGGCCCTCCCCGTCCAGGATGGCCACGGCGGGATCGGCGCAGGCCTCCCGGGCCCGCCGGTCCAGCTCCCGGATGATGGGGGCCAGCTGGGGGGCGACCTTCTCGATGAAGGACAGGGGCCACTTCTCCAGGGCCTCCGCCAGGATGGTGTGGTTGGTGTAGGCGCAGGTCCGGCGGACCTGGTCGATGGCCTGGTCCATGGTCAGGCCCCGCCCAGTGAGCAGGCGGATCAGCTCGGGGATCACCATGGAGGGGTGGGTGTCGTTGATCTGGATGGCGGTGTGGTCCGCCAGGGCCTCGGGGCCGTATCCCCGCTCCTCCAGCTCCTGGAGGATCAGCTGAGCCCCGGCGGAGACCATGAAGTACTGCTGGTACACCCGCAGCAGACGGCCCGCCTCGTCCCCGTCATCGGGATAGAGGAAGCTGGTGAGGTGGTGGACGATGTCCGTCTTATCAAAATCGATGCCGTTCTCCGGCGGCAGGGCGGGCTCCTCCACGTCGAACAGGTGCAGGCGGTTGGCCCGGTCGTTGTACGCGCCGGGGATGGCCACGTCCCACAGCTTGGCGGTCAGGTCGAAGCCGCCGAAGGGCACGGTGAAGGACTTCCCCGTGGGGATCAGCCAGCTGTCCGGCTCCATCCAGGGGTCGGGGACCTCCATCTGCTTGTTGTCCGAGAAGCGCTGGTGGAACAGACCGTAGTGGTAATTGAGGCCCACGCCGTCCCCCTGGAGGCCCAGGGCGGCGATGGAGTCCAAAAAGCAGGCCGCCAGACGGCCCAGGCCGCCGTTGCCCAGGGAGGGCTCCGGCTCCTGCTCCTCGATCTGGGCCAGGTCGCGGCCCATGGAGGACAGCAGCTCCCGCACCTGGCAGTGGACGCCCAAGGCCAGCAGATTATTGTCCAGGAGCTTTCCCATCAGAAACTCCGCGGAGAAGTAATAGAGCTTCCGCGTCCCCTCGGGGGCGGGGCGGCTCTCCGCCAGACGGCGGGTCATGGTCAGCAGGGCCTCGTACAGCTGGCGGTCGCTGCACTGCTCCGGGGCGAGGTCAAAACGCTCCCGGGTGATTTGCGTAAGCTGGTCTCGCAGTTCCATAGTGAATGTGTACTCCTTTCGATTGATAGCAGCTAAATAAAAACAAATTAGATCAGGATGCGTCCTGGTTGGAACAAGGCAGCCGGGCCACGCTCTCTCCGGCGGTGAGCTGGAAGGGCACGATCTCGTGGAAGGGCTTCCCCCGGCGCTCGATGCTGCCCAGCAGCACGTCCACGCTGCGCTCGGCCATGTGCTGGGTGTTCTGGTGGACAGTGGCCAGCCGGGGCACCAGGTAGTCGGAAATGGCGATGCCGTCGAAGCCCACCACCGAGACGTCCTCCGGCACCCGCTTGCCCATGTCCCGCATGGCGCGGATGGCCCCCATGGCCATCACGTCGCTGACGGCGAAGACGGCGGTGAGCTCGGGACAGCGCTCCAGCAGGCGGCGGGCGGCGTCGTAGGCCTCCGCCATGGAGTAGCGGCAGGGCTCGCACTGACGGGCGGGGTCGAAGGGCAGGCCCAGCTCCTGGAAGGCCCGGCGGCAGCCCAGGAACCGCCGGTAGCCCACCTGGGCGCTGGACCGGCCGCCGCCCCCCAGCACGCCGATGTGCCGGTGCCCCCGGTCTGCCAGGAAGCGGACGACCTGATAGGACGCCTCCTCGTCGTTGGTGGTGATGGAGGACAGGTTGTCGAACCCCAGGGCCCGGGCGCTGCTGGTCAGCAGCAGGCAGGGGATGCGGATGGCCTGGAACCCGGCCTGGAACAGGGCCAGGTCGCCCCCCAGGAACATGATGCCCAGGGGCTTCCGCTCCCGGCAGAGCTTCAGGGCGAAGGACACCTCGTCGGCGTCCTCGTCCAGGTAGTAGACGGAGGCGTCCCGCCCCGCGTCCCGGAGCAGGGCCTGGATGCGCTCCACCAGGTCGGCGAAGAGCATGTTCTGGGAGCCCTTCACCAGCAGGGCGATGCTGGTGCCCGCTTGCTGTTTGAGGTGCTTGGCGTTGTTGTTGGGCTGGAAGCCGTTTTCCTCCACGACCTCCATGACCCGGCGGCGGGTCTCCTTGCTGACGTCCGGGTGGTCGTTGAGCACCCGGGACACGGTGGCGATGCCGACGCCGGACAGGCGGGCGATATCCTTGATGGTCATGAGCGCGCCTCCTCTCCGGGCGATGGTTCAGAAACGTTACCGATAACGTTTCCAGAAAACGAAAACATCATACCATATCTGCCGGAGGATGCAAGAGGTTTTTTATGGATTTTTGATTTTCGTGGATGTGACGAAAATCAGAGGGAGAGAATTGTGCGAAATGCCAAATCCTCCGGGCGCGGCGGGGGCTGTCCCCGCGCGGATTTTCGTGCATTTTGACGTTGCACGAAACGGGGCAACTTCTCCTCCGTTACACAGTACTGTGTAACGGTTTTTTGCCGTTCCAATCAAAACAAAAAGGAGAAGCTTGTATGAACTACACAGAAAAGTACCACCTGCCCCAGTGGGAGGAGACGGACCGGATCATGCGCACCGACTTCAACGAGGCCATGGCCAACATTGAAAACGGTATAACGGATACAGCGACAGCTTACGCGGCCGGGACCTACTCGGGCACCGGAGGGTGGAGAAAAATCGTCACTGGATTCCGGCCCCGGATGCTCTTTATCCACGTCATCAATACCCCTACCCATAGCTTCTTGGACCATAGAGCCCTTTCTGGCGCTTTTGGGCCTGATCCTGACTCGAGAGCCGTTACTTATGATGATGATGGCTTCACAGTCCACTTTGAAGAAGGCCTTTATCCGCTGGTCAACGACCATATGCAGACCTACGTCTACGTCGCCGCTCGCTGACTCCCGGCAAAGAGACCCCCAAGGGCCAAAGCCCTTGGGGGTCCCAATTTTAGCGATCGTTAACTAGAAGCACAGTTGTTACTTACAGTTTTAGCCGCCCATGTGAATCGTCGCACTCCAGAAGGTAATGTCGACGTCTGTATTATTCACCAACTCAAAACTAACGGTAGCACCCGCCAGCTTCTTGTTCATGCTGTCTGCGGAAATCTTGGGCGCGTTATCACCAGTAAACAGGTCAGCATTGTTTCCGAGGGAATCCGGCACATACTTCACAAAACCATAAGTTGCCGAACTGGAATCGCCCCACAGACCGGCTGTAGTCTGCTCACCGAAGGAATCATACGCAAACTCCATAACTCTGCCGTTCATGGAGAAGCCGAAGGATGTTCCATTGTCCACACCCAAGCTCTGGATATCGCTCCGAGACATCCAAGAACCAGTACCAATATTGTACAGGGCAAGGCAAATGCTGGTGTTGCCCCACATCATTGCACGGTACTTGTTCACACCGGAATCGACCCAGTCAAGCTTGACAGTGAGGGTCTTATCGGTGTTCTTGCCGGTGATGGTAATCTCGTTCGTGCCGCTAACGGACCAGCTCGCGCCTACATACTGGAGGCCGGTCTCACCAAACCACTCACCGAAACCGTCCGCATCAGTGATCTCTACGGGATCCATGCCAGCAGGCATAGAAATCTCCACAGTTACGACACCGTCAACGGCCTCAGAGGGCTCTCCCACTTCCATGCCGTAGAACGCAACCTTGTAGGGATCCATCGTGATGCTGGTCAGCTCGGGAAGGGACACTGCAGCCTCGCCCTTCAATCTGGCACCGTTGGTCATACCGCCAACGTAGGTGTTCCAGTCCGTATCGGCGTGCAGCAGATCGTAGGGCTGGTTGCCGGCGGACTCGGTGTTGTTCATACCGAGAGCAATGGCAGCGTCATAGGCGTTGATCAGAGCGGTCTTGTTCGCATCGGTAGTCGCGCCATAGTAAGCGTTGGCAGCAGTGACGACTGCATCGTACGCATTTTTGATCTTCTGCGCCTCAGCGAAAGCAGTCTTCACCTCAGCGACCTTCGCAGCCAGGGTCGTGGCAGGAGCAGTCACAGGATTCAAGGTGTCAAAAGCCTCCACTTTCCAAGCCTCAGGGATCGCACTGTTGGCGGTAGACACCTTCTCCCAGCTCTTGTCAGAAGTCCAGTCATTATAGGCGGCAATGAAACTGTCGTCCAGTGCATCGATAGCAGCCTCTGCAGCAGCCAGAGTTGCGGCGGCAGCAGCGATCTGCTCATCGCTCATGGTCCCCACGGCAGCCTCGTAAGCCTGGATAGCGGCAACCAGAGCCTCAGTCGTAGCCTCGGTCGCTCCAGCCTGATAGGCAGTCCAAGCGGCCTGGAGCTCGCTGATGGCGTTCTGACCAGCGTTCTCGCCCAGAGCGATCTCAACGGCGAGAATAGCAGTACCCAGGGCAGCCTCGGCGGCAGCATTCTCAGCGACCTCAGCGCCGGTCTCGTAGGCAGTCAGGTCTGCATTGATGGACTCCAGTTCGCCCTGCATGAAGAGGACGGCGTCAGCGTAGCTGCTGAACTGCGCGCCGAAGGTGCTGTCGCCAAAGGCCACATCGCCCCAAGCGCCAGCCTCACCGGCGGCGACCAGGTTGTTGTAGGCGGTTACATAGTTGGTAGCAACGGGAATGATGCGGGTCTGGATGTAATCCAGGGTGGCGATGACGTTCTCGCCCTCGCCGGCGGCGATGTAGTTAACACGTGCGCCAGCGCTCAGAACGCTCTTGGTGTTGTTCTCGTTGAAGATGGTCACGCGCAGCTTGTTCGCCGCGACGGTCTCGACCTTGGTGACTTCCCAGCCGCCCTGGAACACGATGGAAGCAATCTGCTTCGCGTTGTTGGCGGTGATGGTGAAGCGGATCAGGCTGGTCCCCTCGGGATAGTAGAAGTAACCCAGGTGATAGGCGGGGTTGCGGCTGCCATCGGGCAGGAACTCATCGTTGAAGCCGATAGTATCATCGTAACGGTACTTGCCGAACTCCACATCGCCCTTGTTGCCGGTGACATCGGAGATCTCCAGATCGTTGTCACCGATCATGCCGAAGTTGACATCCATCTGGGTGCCGCCGTCGTCGAGCTGCTCCTCAACAATGAGGTCATACTCGGCAGCCAGCCAGCTGGGATAGTTGGAGGAAGCAACGGCGGGCGTGTAGTCGAAGCCGTCAGCGGCCTTGGTACGGATGCCCAGGTCGATGATGAAGGAGACCTGCTTCAGCGCGCGGTTGTAGACGTAGATGACCTCGTCGCCCACGCGGACATCGCCGTTGGTCTGGGTCAGGCGGATCTCGCTGGCATCGTTGGTATACACGCGGTAGACGGGCACCTCATAATCGCTGTAGCGGATATCGACATGCTCGACATACTCATCATTGTAAGCGTCGTTCCAGTCAGCGCGGCCCTTGGTGTCGATGTCAATGTAGCCGCTGGCGATCAGCTTGTTCATACGGGCAACGGTACCGGCGTAGATGCCGTGATCGTTGTACTCGCCGTAAACGATCTTCCGGACGTCCGTAGCCGTCAGAGTGCCCTCGGTCTCCAGCTCGGTGTTGTAGAGCTCATAGAAGCCGTAAGCGTCTCTCGTCCAGGCGTGGTTGCCCCAGGTCACGGAAGCGCCGTTCTGGCCGTTGGTGCTCTCGGGCACCACGTCCATCTTGGCCTTGCCGTCGAACTCAGGCTGCAGCGCCTGCCACTCGTTGTTCAGGCTGTTGACGTAGCGGACGGAATTGACCGTCTGATAGGGGTTGTAGTACATCAGGGAGACGCTGTCCCAGCCGTAGGACAGGCCGTTGACCTCCAGGACGATGACGTCGGCGACCCAGTAATCCAGGTTGTCGGAAGCCTCGCTGGTGTTGGTGGCCACGGCATAGGCGGCGCGGATGTTGGCGGCGGAAATGGTGGGCAGATCAGCGTAGCCGGTCTTGTAGGTAATGCCGTTGGGCATCACGACATAGAACTCGGTATCGTTGGTAGCGTCCACATAACCGTTAGAATTGGTGTGATAGGTATCGCGATAGCTGGGATCGATGGTGAAGTGACGGGTGCCGCCCTTCACGTCCTGCTTGGCCAGCTGGACATAGTCCACGGCGTAGACAGGGTAGTACTTGGTCAGGCCCGCGTTCTGGCCGTACACGTTGGTACCGTTGACCAGATCGGTGAAGTAATTGGTCAGAGTGGCATCCGTGAGGCCGCTGTTGGGGTTCGCCTTGCGGTAAGCCTCGATCCAGCTGCTCAGGGTGTACTTATTGCCGTAATCGTTGCCTCTGCCATTGGGGCCATAGTAGACCTGCTCGCCTTCCTTGGTGATGAACAGCTTGGAGGCGGTGTTCAGGATCACGTCGTCGCCGTCCATGGTGTAGGCGGCCACGTTGGTGAAGCTGAAGCTGTGATCCACGGCATCCAGCACATCGCTGCCGTAGTAGGTGTTATCGATCTTGCCGTAATCAAACACGCCATAGTTGGCGGTGGAAGCCTGAGGAACCATAGCCCATACGTTGCGGGCCCAAGCGGTCACAGGATAAGACTTGTTGGCGGTAGCGCCCTCGTACTGATCCTCGATGCCCAGGTGCGCGATGGCGGGCTGCAGGTAGTTGTACAGGGAAGCATGGAACATGGTGGAGCTGGTCCAGACGGAATCGCTGATGAACGGGCTCCAGTTGCGGCTGGTGGCGTTGGAGATGCGGTAGTTGGCCACATCGGCATCGCCCATCTTCACCTCGGCGGTCACATCGGTGTTGGTGATGTAGGCGCCGTTGTTCAGGTTGGTGGGATAGATCTCGGTGACCAGAGCGTACTTGCTGCCCTGGGCCAGCTCGTAAGCGCGGACAAAGCCGAAGCGATCCAGGTACATATTGTACTCGGTCTTGTCAGCCATGTTCATGATGATCTCGTCCAGGGTGGTAGCGTTGGTGATCCCGGACTGACCCTTGGTCTCGTCGCTCTCGACGGTGGTGATGGTGTTGTCCTTGAAGTTCTTCGTCTTGACGGAATCGGTCAGGACGTCGGCCTTCCAAATGCTCAGCTTGCCATCGATAACGTTCCAGATGACGACGTCGCCCACGACCAGGTCATCGGGAGAGTAGATGTCATCATAGTCCTTGGTGTTGATGCCGTTGTACTCCAGAACTTCCTTGTAGATGCCCACAGCCTGATCCAGGGTGTAGGTGATCTTCAGGACGTACTCGGCAGTACCGTCGCCGTTGTTGTCAACGACGCGCAGGCTCTCGCCGTTCTCGCAGCCGGCGAACTTGCGGGACTCCTTGGTATCATTCAGGAACTCCTCGCGGAAGCCTCTCCAGCTGTAGGTGTCGGAGTAGTCGGTCAGAGAGGTGGTGCCAACGTAGACTTCACCGAAGACGTAGCGGCGCAGATCCTCGGCGGTGCTGCCATCGGTGATAGCGTCATTCAGACGGTCGGCGCTGTCAAAGATCTTCTCCATGATCGCCTGATCGTCAGTGTTGATGGGGGAATTCTTCTTGATGGAAACGACCCAGCAGCTAACGACATCGTTGTCGTTGACCTGGCCATCGCCGCTCACGTCCCACTTGACGTTGACATTACGCTCAGTAACACTGTGGCCATCAACGCCATTGATGCTCTGGATGTACTTGGTCTCCTCAGCGGTGCAGCTGACCTTGGCAATGGCGTAGCGGATCAGGTAATCGGAGGTGCAGTCTTCATTCCAGCCCTGATCGTAATCGACGAAGTACTCTGTATCGCCGGTGATCTTCAGGCTTTCAGCCTTGGCCTGGTCAGAAACGCTCGTGGCCTTGCCCTCGTTGAAAGCAACGGTGTTGTCACCGGCCTCGAGGGTCAGGGCGCGCTTGGTGCTGCCTTCGCCATTGGCGATATAGGCGTTGTAGGTCAGACCCACGGCATCCAGCTCGGTGCCCTTGCTGACGGTGATGTTCTTCTCATCGACCTTCATGATGGTGGTGTCGGCCTTGGCGACGCTGTCGCCTTCCAGGTTGGCCCACTCGTTGGCCATGACGACGCCGGAGACCTTCTCCAGGCCGAACTCACGCATACCCAGGGTCTCGCCGGACTTGGTGTAGCCGCCGGGAACCAGGGCGCTGTACTCAACGGTCTCGGTCAGCAGGCCGCGGAAGAGGATCTCAGCGACCATCTGACGGGGAGCGGGAGCGCCGAAGTCACCAGCGGTAACGTTCTTGGTGATGCCCTCGCGCTCGGCGATAGCGGCAGTCTGGAGCTCCCAACCCTTGGGATCAGCAAACTCACCGGCCTTGCCGTAGCCCAGAGTCCGGAGCAGCATGACCAGCAGCTGATAGCCGGTGACCTTAGCGCCCGGATCGAAGGTGGTAGCAGAAGTACCGACAACGATACCGGCGTTCTGGCAGTAGTTGATGTAACCCTTTGCCCAGTTGTAGCCGTCCAGGTCGGTGAACTTGCTCTGCTGCATGTAGGTGTAGTTGTCGAGATACTTGTCCTCGACATCGCCGGTGGCGATACGGTAGACCAGGACCGCAGCCTGGGCGCGGTTCAGGGTCTCGGTGGGCCGGAAGGTTCCGTCTTCCTTATAGCCCTGGAACACTTTGAGCTCGTCCAGAACTTCGATGGCGGTAGCGTAGGGATTTTCCGCATCGACATCCGGGAAGCTCGAGGCACCGGCGGTGGCCATGAGGGACAAACTCATGACGAGGGCCAGCACCAGTGCGAGAATCTTCTTCAGATTTCTCATGGTGGATTTTTCCTCCTTCAAATTTTTTGAGGCGAAAAGTCTTGAAAATAACAATCTTTCGAAAAAGTTACGTACTTTTTTTACAAGACGGTTTTTATCAATCCCCTTACGCGAAAAGTTGAGGCTGGAAACCCTTGCGCCGCAATGGTTTCCAGCCTCAACAAAAAAGTTTGGTAGCCGATTTTTCCAGTTTGGTAGCATGACGTCAGCTTATGTCAACTGATTTCGTTATTTTTCACCAATTTGCAGCTGGTAACAGCCGCGAAAGCCTTGGTAGCCAGGTGGTAGCGTTTTCATGGTTTGTTCATAATTGGGTTCGGAGATTTGAGCGATCTTGTAAATACTTGACGGTTCTTTGCAGAAATGAGACACAAGTTTATGAATTAACAAATCGGTTTACGTAATGCCATTTTGATAAATAAAAGTTCAAAAACATGACTTCGCCATACGAGCAATCCAAGCAAAATTCAGGGCATACTACCATCACAGGAGGTGAAGCACGATGCAAAACCATAAAAGCCAGCCACCCGAGCGGAAGCCCGGGTGGCCGGATGGGGATGACGACGTCATCAACAAATATGGGACCTATGAGATACAACGGACCAACGGAATGGAGAACCCATATCCCATGATCGCCCAGGGCCTCTCAGAACAGGAAGCCCAGGAGCAGCTGAACGCCGCGGAGCGCTGGAAAAAGAAGTAGCGTCCTACAGCTGCAGCACCATGTCATACCAGACCACGCCGCCGTGGACCGATGCCGCCGTGCCCTGGTTGACGAAGCCGAAGCTCTCATAATAGGCGATCTTTTCCTGGCGGCAGGTGAGGGTCACGGCCTGGCGGCCCTCCCGGCGCGCAAGATCGATCAGCGCGTTCAGGAGCTGCCGGCCGCACCCTTGCCTCTGCCAGTCCGGATGGACGGCCAGGCTGAACACGGACTGATACCGTCCGGCGGGATCGTGACAGGCGGCGCTGACGAACATCTCATCGGCAATGGCCGGGACATCGATGACCGGTCCCATGGCGTAGCCTACCACCGCGCCGTCCCGCTCGCCAAGGAGGACGTGGCCGGGATAAATGGACAGGCGGTCCCGGATGGATGCCCGGCTGGCGGCCTGCTCTTTGGGGAAACAGGCGGCTTCGATCTCCGCGCAGCGGTCCAGGTCGGCCATCGTCGCCGGACGAATGGACAGCAGGCCGTCCTCCAGCCCGGTCAGGAAGTCGCCGGAGGAGAGTATCTTTGCGCCGATATTCCCCATGTCCAGCAGGTTGGCCTGCTGGATATCCTCCGTGTTGGAGGAACAGCAGTCGGCCAGGACCACCACCTGATAGTCCAGGGAAACGGCGTCGTAACAGGTCGTGCGGATGCAGTTGGGGGTGGTGGTGCCCGTCAGGAGCACGGTGTCCACTCCCAGCCGCCGCAGGAGCAGGTCCAGGGACGTCTGGAAAAACGCGGAATACCGGGGTTTGACGATCTCATAGTCCTCCGGGCGGCGTCCGAACTCCGGTGGATTTTCCGCGGAGAGGGGACCCGTACTGCCGGGGGTAAGAGGCCGTCCGCCCTCCGCCCAGACGTGATAGCGGGTGTGCTCCACATCGCTGCCATCGGCGCGGTAGGCCCGGTTGACGAAGATCACCGGGATATCCGCGCGGCGGCAGGCCGCTATCACCCGGGCGCAGGCGGGCACGGTGGCCCGCGCTCCCCGGATGCACAGGGGGGACTCCGGATTCAGGAATCCGTTTTGCATGTCGATCACGATCAATGCCTGTTTCATGACGGCAGTCTCCTTTATAGTAAGATCAGTTCGGCCCCCAGTACCACCAGGCAGCAGACCGCCGCCACCAGGAACAGGCTGCCGCCCCGCCAGGCCAGCACCGCGCCCGCCGCAAGGGCCAGCGCGCCGGCAACAGGGCTCTGGGTCGCCTCCACGATGGCGGGGAAGGTCATGACCGCCAGGGTGACATAGGGTACATAGTAGAGGAAGGAGCGCAGGGTGGGGTTTGTGATCTCCCGGCGGATCAATACCAGGGGCGTGGCGCGGATGATGTAGGACACTCCGGCGGACACCAATATGTATATCCAGATATTTTTCATGCCTGTTCCTCCGCTCCTTCCGGGTCCTTTATGGGGAATAGGACGGCCGCGCCCAGGGAGATCGCCACCGTCAGGAAGATCGTTCTGACGCCGGAGGAGACGCCCGACAAAAGCGCCCACCGTCCGGCGATGAAGCTGGCGGCAAAGCTGAGCAGCACCAGGCCCCGTACCACACGGCTCTCTCTGGCCGGGGGGACGATGATAGCCAGGAACATCCCGTACAGCCCTACGCTCAGGGCGCTCATCAGACGCAGGGGCAGGACGCTGCCCGCCGCCGCGCCGAAAAAGGTCCCCAGCCCCCAGCCAGGGATCGCGACAGCCATGGCGCCGTAGGTATACCAGGGGTCCAGCCGCCCGGGAAAGGCGATGGAGATGCCGAAGATCTCGTCCGTTACGTCAAAGGCCACCAGCATCCTGTGGCGGAGGGGCGTCTCCGGGGCCAGCTTCTGGCTGAGGGAGCAGCTCATCAGGAGGTAGCGGGCGTTGGCCACCAGGGTCATGACGGCCACCTCCCAGTATCCCGCGCCGGCGGAGACCAGGGAGAATACCGCGTATTCTCCGGCGGAAGCGTTGTTGGTCAGGCTCTCCACCATGGCCTGCAGGGCGGAAAAACCGGCGTTCCGGGCGGCAATGCCCAGGGTGAAGGCTACGGCGAAGTAGCCCAGCGCGATGGGCATCCCATCCCGGACGCCCCTGCGGAAATTGGTTTGGCTGTTGTTCAAGGAGATCCCTCCGAATGATGACGGTAGGCTTCTATTATATAACTTTCGGGCGATAAGTCAAGCCGCCGGAATGCTGGCTTCCGGCGGCTTGCGGTGGGAAATATTTGTGCATAAATTTGACTTTTTCCGGGGGGTATGGTAAAATGACGCCAGCCCCCGGAACGGGAAATGTGAGAGGTTTTAACGTATGACAAAAATACTTTTCGTCTGCCACGGCAGTACACATCCTGTCCTTGAAAATGGTTGATATATCTGGACTTTTAGCAGATACCCCTGCAAATGTACTACCTGTTTACTACTTTTGAGGTCTGGATGATAACACCCGCCTCGGCACGATATGGACGATAAAGGGCAAGGCACAGATAGACGTGCCTTGTCCTTTTTGCCGTTGTTAGCATTTCCGTCGTCGGATAATCCGACAACGGGAAAACCGACGTCGGAAAATCCAACACAATAAAATATAGATATAAGTAACTAAAGATAAAATCAAGTAAAGACTTATCAATTACCCATTCCTTTCCTGTCCTTTCCGCTGCCCTTCCCGTTGAGGAACGGGCGGCAAAGCCACCGGAAGGGAATGGAACGGAAGCGAAAAGCAGAGAGGCCGAATAGTAGCAGGGGTTATCAGGGCCGTTATCTGACCCGCAGAAACCGTACAGACGCGAAGCGGGTGTACGGTTTCTGCGGG
>OFHO01000820.1_pt1 | contig 26267 bp, 31 predicted proteins | sample 1521531 | NCBI WGS metagenome assembly OFHO01 (sample SAMEA3504124, study PRJEB24116) | mouse gut metagenome | biome: mouse gut; feature: mouse-associated habitat; material: faeces | place: Denmark | collected 2011
GTGAGATGGATGCCCTGCCTATGGAATCCTTGTATAAAGATTATCAGGTATTTGTTAACGAGGGCTGGGATAAGGAAGGGGAGCGCGGGCTTACCATCGGCTATAAAAATGGCAGCCTTTATGACATTGATACGGAATACGGATACGGGTCGGGCCAGAGGGAATGGCTGGAGGATAGCAGGAACCGGCACAGCCAGTATTGGGGAAATTATCGTAAAGAGCGGGAGGAGACCCTGCGCAGGGAGAAAGCGGAGCCGACAGCCTATGAGAAATGGCTGGATGGGCAGATGGCATATACGGAGGAAGTCCTTTCAGAGCTGGGGGACAGGACATATGGGAAGAGTGGGACACTGCTGTCCCGGCCGAATCTGAAAGCGATGCAGCAGCTATTGGATTATGCAGTCAGTAATGGGCGTGTTGTACCTCTTACGAAAGAAGTATTGCGCCTTCCGGGCAGGGGAACGCTGCGAGGCGGTCTTGATATAAAAGCATAGCAGGAAATAAATACAAGATGAAGCCTTATTATTATATCAGTCACCTGCTCACAAAACTGCCAAATCTTTGTGATGAAAAAGGAAAGATAGAACCTGCAAAGCTGGATGATCTGCTGCCTTGGTCAGAGGTACTTCCAGATGAATGCAGGAAACCACGCCGCTGAAAAGCGGCGTCACTTTATTATGAGGCGCAGGGTTTGACGTTTACGGGAAATCAGAGGTAATATGCTTACACGGCGGTTTGCGTTTCCACCATATCGGACGAATGGCGAAAAACTTTAGAGCCGATTTGGACTTAAAAAAGTAAAAAATCTGCGATTCACGTAGCCAGATTAACCATTCACGAAGTAGACGTTAGAAATCAACCTGATTTTTCCGATAAGTTAGTTGAGGACTGGAGGTGGCAGAAACGATAAAAATTGCGGTGTGTGATGATGAAAAAAATATAAGGTCTTAGAAAGACGGGAACAAAGCCTGCGGAGGCAGACTTGAATACTATGCGAAGATCGGGGATTTGGAGGAGGAGCTGGCGGGGCTGTTCTACCGCATCCACCGGGGATACCTTATCAACCTTTTCCATGTGGAGGGTTACGATAAGACGGAGGTAAGGATGGCGAACGGGGATAAGCTGCTGCTTTCAAGGTATAAATATGACGGTTTTGTGCAGGCATACATGGATTACATTTCAGAGGAAAGCCTATGAGCCAGCCAGCGTTTGAAATAGTGAATAGCATCTTGAATATTTGGAAGATTGTCATACAAGCCATCATGTTCCTTGTTTTGTGGGCGGCGGCTTTCAGAGGAAAAAAAGGAAAAAGGGATGGCATTGCGGCAGTGCTGTTTATTCTTGCCAATATAGGGATTGGATTCCTTCCGTGTACCGCTTGGGTGCGGTATGGCGTTTCTGCTCTTGCCGTTATGGGATATGGCGGAATACGTTATAAGAAGCAGATTGGAAAAGCAGTATTCGTGATACTTGCTTTTTATAACCTCCATTGTCTGAGTTTCCTGATTGCCAATAGCATTTATATGAAGATAACGAGCGTGATGATGAAAAGCCTTGATGCAATGCAGGAAAGCTATATGCAACGTGTGTACCAATGCTTGTCAGTCGGAATGGCAGTCTCCGTTTTCTTTTATACGGCACTGTATGTGGCAATGGCAGTCATTTTTCACAGGCTGATTAAAGGGGAAGCCGTAATGGCCTGGCAGGATGTCATCCTGCTTTCCATTCTAAATTTTGTCGGGAGCATGATTGCGGGAGTAGAGAATGGGCTGCTGATTGTAAGAATAGATACGGATGCTTTTGTGCTATTTGATGAAAAGCCGGATTTACTTTGGAAGGTTCCAGTGATAGAAGTTCTCATATTTGCCGGGGAAGTTGCCCTGATCTATTTCTGGCAGAGATACCGCATCCTGCTTGCTGAGAGGCAGAAACATTTTGTGGAGGAACAGCAGGTCAAGGCCATGAAGAAGCGTCTGAAGGAAGCGGAGAATTTTTATGGAAGCATCCGAAAAGTACGTCATGAGATGAAGAACCACATGGCGAACATCAAAGGGCTGACGGAAGCAGGGGCGTATGGGGAGATAGAGGAATACGTCCGCAGGATGGATGAGACCATGCAGGAACTGGAATATAAGTATGTGACGGGGAATGCAGTAACGGATGTCATCATCAATGACAAGTGGCGCAGAGCGGAAAAGGCAGGAATCCGATTTGATGCAGATTTCCGGTATGGAGGGGAAATCCCGGTATTCGACTTAGGGATTATCCTGAACAACCTTTTGGATAATGCCATAGAAGCTTGTGAAAAACTGAAAACAGGTACAGGATTTATACGCCTTTCATTAAAACAAAAGAAGCAGTTTTTAATACTGTATGTAGAAAATAGCTTTGATGGTGCGGTCCCTATAAGGAAAGGCAGTTCACTCCCGGCTACAACGAAACAGAGTATCCTGCCGGGAATCATTACGGAGCATGGGATAGGGCTTGAAAATGTGCGGGATATTGCAGAGAGGTATTTCGGCGGTGTAAACATAAAAGTGAAAGGGGATGTGTTCCATGTGACGGTAATGCTGCAGCAGAGGGAAGGTAAGTGAATGACCTTGCATTAAATGAAACTCAAAAACAGATTAAAATGGAGGATTAAAAATGGGTATCAGTGGAATAGGACAGAATTATTATCAGAATAATATGGAAACAAAGAAAAACACAAAAAATGTGAACGGTACGGAAAAGTTTGCACTGGAAAAAACAGGCAGTACGCAGGAATTATCTGAAGCGGAGGAAATGGAACTGTTCAAGAAGGAATTTTATGAAGACCTTTCCAAGATTACCATCCATAAAACATTAAACAATGTGGCTATCAATATTTCAGAAGCGGGTTTTAAGGCTATGAAAGATGACCCGGAATATAGGGAAAAAATTCTTTCACTGCTCAAGAGGGATTTGGGGAGTTCATTGGCCCGAAACTGTTCCGCAGTATTTACAGTTGGTGCAACAATAAAGGAGTATCGGGGGGATTCATGGCCTGTGGGTTATGATTCGGAGTTTTATGCACGTTCTCAGGACAGCTTTTTTAAGAAAACGAGCGAAAAGAAAGACAGACAGAAGGAACTGCTGGAAGAATATATGGAGAAGCGGACGCAGGCTGAGAGACAGCAGCAGGAGATGCTGGATGAAAAAATTGCAAAGGCGGAGCGGGAAAGGAGCGGGCTGGCAAGGGCGTGGAGCAGTAAGCAGCAGATGGCAAAGGCTTCCGATGCTTATGCGGTAAATGTCATGACAGGTAAGTCTTTTTGAAGGAGGATGAGAATTATGTCAATGGAGATCACAAACAATTACAGCAACTATGCGGCAAATTATGTTGACAACGCGAAAAAGCCGGATAGCAAGTCGGCAGCAGAGGTAAAGACAAACACATCAACAAACAGCAAAGATAAGGTGCAGGCATATTATGAACAGCTATGCAAGAAATTTCCACAGATAAATTTCAACACAAATGGCGGCGTATTATCGAGCAACAGTAGCAGAGTCACGGTAAATCTTTCGTATGACTGTTTGAAGAAGATGGCAAATGATCCTGAATTCGCAAAAGAAATCGAATGGAATCTGTCGGGAGAAGTTGCTGCAAACTCAATGGTTTATGGATGGGCGCAGAGAGATGGTGTCGTACTTGGCGGAAGAACTATTACATATGATGCCAATGGAAACAGGCAGTCATCCTGTGGCGGCATGAGGACAGCAAATACGGGAAACGGAAATAACAATACTGATAAAATACAGAAGAAGTATAAGGAAGAGGAAGAACGCCTGTTAAAAGCCAGAAAGAAACGCGAAGAAAAGGAAAAGTTCGCTGAAAAAGTATGGTGTTAGTATATAAGTGTGGACAGAAAAAGTTGAACAATCTATACTATCAAGTGAAAGAACAAAGGAGATGTTCAACATGGCAAAAAACCAAAAATTTTATACACCGGAATTTAAACAGCAGATTGTAGATTTGTATAATTCCGGGCAATATTCTTATCCACAGCTGGAACGCGAGTATGGCGTAAGTCGGAGTGTCATGAGCAACTGGGTGAAGCAGCTTTCTCCCATCAAAACAGCGGAAGGGGAAACGGTCACCCTCAAGGAGTATAAAGCTCTCCAGAAAGAAATTCAGCGACTTAAGATAGAGAATGAAATATTAAAAAAAGCCACCGCCATATTCGCAAAAGAACAATAGCCGAGATTGTTGCTTTTATCCAGCAAAACGTAAACCTTTACACCGTGTCCCAGCTTTGTGATGCCCTTAAATTCCCAAGGAGTACCTATTACAAAGCTCTATTAAGCGCGCCTTCTAACCGACAGAAGGAATATGAACAATTCAGCCGGGAGGTGGGACAGGCCTTTGAGGATTCAAAGCGGCGGTATGGGGCTGTTAAAATCTGCCGCGTCCTCAATGATAAGGGCATCTCCTGCAGCTTGAAACGGGTTCAGCGCCATATGGTCAGGCAGGGGCTGCGTTCGGTGGTAATGAGAAAATACCACCACCAGGCCAGCCATGGAACTGCCCCGGGTGATAAAGAGAATCTCCTAAATCGGGATTTCGGGGCGGATACCATCAACCAGAAATGGTGTACAGATATCACCTACATCTATGTAGAAAAAGAGGGATGGACCTATCTGGCCTCGGTGATGGATCTATACAGCCGCAAGATCATCGGATATGCCTACCGCACATCTATGACAGCTGAACTGGCGGTGGAAGCAGTAAAGAATGCCTGCCGGAATGCCAGGGCCACAGAAGGGCTCATACTCCACAGTGACTTGGGAAGCCAGTATACGAGCCGGGAATTTGAAAACTGCTTAAACAGCCGCGGGATACGGCATTCATTCAGCCGTAAGGGAAATCCATATGACAATGCATGTATAGAATCCTTCCATTCTGTATTGAAAAAGGAAGAAATCTATCTGCATACTTATCAGGATTTCAAGGAGGCCCGGAGGGCGATCTTTGAATACATAGAAGGCTGGTATAACCGCAAACGGATCCATAGCGCCATCGGTTATAAAACGCCCCAGCAAAAGGAGGATGAGGAACTTAGAAAAGCAGCGTAACCTTTCAACTTTTTTTGTCTAAAGTATTGACATAAGTCCAGTAGCTGAAAAGCGGGCAGAGAGAAAAGCCCAAATGGAAAGGGTGATGCGGGAACATACAGAAAAGAGCGCAATTAGAAGAGAACAGATAGAAAAGGAGAATGCCGTGCAGACACCTGTAGGGTTTTCCACAGGTATGGACAGATCTGCATCGACAGGTTTTGATATAAAGGCGTAAGGAATATTCCGCAGCAGACGGCTCAGATATGGCCCTGACTGACATGGAGCTGTTACATAACCGGACTTACCATAATGTTAGACAGCATTTTAAAAGGAGTGACGACTGCACAGTCGCCGCAAAATAAAATCTCCATATGAAAGCAGTAACTCTTACAGCGTGCGGTAAAAAACAGCACGCTTTTTTCTTGCATCGCGGCCCTTGAGAAAAAGCCCGCCGACTTTGCCGCGTTCCTCCGGCTGATGGAGGAGTCCGGCTTTTCCGTCAAGCGCGGGCGGGGCGGCGTGGTGTCGTTCCTCACTCCGGGGCAGGATAAATACACCCGGCTTCGGGCATCCACCCTCGACGCGGGCTTTGACCCCGAGGATATCCGGGCAGTGATCGCCGGGGAGCGGCCCCTCCCGGTGCTCCCCAAGGACGTGCAGCCCCCGGCAGGTGGGCCTTATCGTTGACATTCAAAAGCGCATGGCCGAGGGCAAGGGCCCCGCTTATGAACGCTGGGCCAAGGTCTATAATCTGAAACAGATGGCTGCCGCCCTCCAGTTCCTGCAGGAGAACAATCTGACCGACTATGACGCACTGGCGGCAAAAACCACGGCAACGGTTGACTTCCTAATGATGTTAGGATATAATATTCCTAATACTATTAGAAACGGAGAATGGTTATGCCAAGGCAAGGTCTTAATACTGAAAAGGTTGTAAAAACGGCGGCCTTATTGGTAGAGGAAAATGGATATGAAAGTCTGACTTTACATAAGCTGGCATCAAAATTAAACGTAAAGCCAGCCTCGCTATATACGCATATTAAGGGAATTGATGAGCTGTATGTATTCCTCGCTAACATGGCACTAAAACAGTTAAGTGCTATGATGTTAGATGCCGCTGAGGGGAAAAAACGAGGAGATGCACTTCGGGCAGTATCTGTTGCTTATTCTAATTATGTAAGACAGAACCCTGAAATGTATCAAATGATTATGAAAATTCCCCATAGTAATTCAGAAGAGCTAATTAAAACGGGGCGGATAGTTAAATCAGTTTTATTTAAGATATTATCACAGTACACAGCAGATAATTCAAAAATTATTTTTTATTCCCGCTATTATCACAGTATTTTACATGGGTTTGTTTCGTTGGATCGAGCCGGATTTTTTGATGACAAGTTTTCTACAGATGTAAGTTTATTGAATCTCGTAGATAAATTTATTGAACAACTTGAAGAGCTTTGGACTATTTCATAGGGAGGTCTCAAACAAGAATGGACATCTTAATATTTGAATGTAAAAACATGAAAGATGGAGGAAAATTCCCCATAGTAAATACAGGGAGGGGCCAAGATATTTCACCCGAATTTTTGATAAAGAATTTATCTCCATATGCAAAAACACTTGCTATCACTCTTGAAGATATAAAGCATCCGCTTTTTAAGAATTTTACACATTGGCTTATTTGGAATATACCGGCTGGCGAAAAAGTAAGTGAGGCAATTCCAGGAGGAAAGACTGTTCCATGTTTAAGAAATGCCAGGCAAGGAATTGGTTATGGAGTGTATAAGTATGCTGGACCTAAACCTCCAAAGGGCAAACAACATCTATATCGTTTTACTGTTTACGCTCTTGACAGTGAGATAGAATTAAAATTTTTGCCAACGAAAAGCAGCTTTATCAAGAAGGCGAAAGAACATATCATTCAACAAGGCAGTATTGTCGGTAGTTTTGAATAGAATGATCTCAAAACAGATAGTCATGGCTACTTTTTGGGGACAATTTGACCCAAGGTGCTATCCGAAAAATCAATAGTTGGAGATTAAGCATGAGGCAAGAAAACTGGTTACTATGCCCTGTCTGTGGTAGTAAAACCCGTGACAGGATAAGAAAAGATACTGTTTTGAAAATTGCGGACGAGTTCCGCAAGATTGCCGTACATTGAAATTAACACCACTGACACCGCCGAGGCGTGCTGCCCCCCGCCAAAGCAAAAATCCCTTTGACAGTGTGTTTTCCTAATAGGAGCTAATCATATTCATAGCCGTACTTGATCCCATTTAGGAGGTGAAGTTATGAGCAACAATGAAGTGCGTATTCCAAAACAAAAACGTTCCATTGAAAAAAAGGAAGCAATAATTAAGGCAAGTTATACCTTGTTTTGTGAAAGAGGATATTATAAGACCAATACTGCTGAAATTGCTAAAATGGCAGGGGTATCTACTGGAATAGTGTATAGTTATTTTCAAGATAAAAAGGACATTCTTATAGAGGTTGTGAAACTTTACATCAGCAGATTGAACGAACAATTTCAGCCAATTTTAACGTTTCTGGATCATGAAAGAGATTTAGTTCTTGTAATAACTAAATTCATAGATGCCGCTATTTCGTCACATCAAATGAACCGTGACGCACATAATGAGTTTTTGGCATTAGCTTTACTCAATGCGGATATTCAAAACTTGTTCAATGTATTTGAAGAAGAAATATTAAGCATTCTTTTTGTGAAAATAAAAAAATCTTCATCAACGACAGATGAATTACTACTTGAAAAGCTCCGAATTAGTTATGGGATTATTGAAAACATATGCCATAGTTATATTTCTTCCAAAATACGAAAGGATGAATTGGAGCAAATGAAAACCATCTGTATCTCTCTAATTGTAGAATTGCTCCAAAATCCTTAATCATAAAATTATTGATGTTGAAACACTCTCTGATGAGCTTGGCAAAAATTCGCAAATCTTTTTTTCTGAAAGTTCCAATTCGACTTTTTACAGCAAAGAGCTATGAAAAATCAAGGGCTGGCATTTGAAAGACAAAAGAAAGCTATTTTAGCAAATTTTGATTGCGGCTGAAGGGAGGCCTTGATAGTTTAATATCTGGCCAACTGAACAAACTGATAATCATGGCTCAAGCAAAGAGGTCGGAAAGTAAAAGAACACAGGAACTTAAAGGTCAATGGAAGATGAAATATGGCTTTCAAAAAAACTTCCACCAGAGTACATTTTAGACCCACCTAAAGAAGAAAAAATTGTAGATTTACTTTTTCAAAATATGAAAGATATTCGGAGTGACATTCATTCCCATGTTGTAGCCAATATGATAAAAATAATGGCAATAACAGTAGAGAACCGCAATTTTCTACACGAAGATGCGATAGCTGAAAACATGAATATTTTGAAAGATTCACTTTTAGATTATTTATTTGGGAGGGAATGAGTATGTGTGAGGTTAATGAAATGATTTTATTTATTCAGTGTGCGGTGTGCTGTTTGCTTTTTACATTAGCAATTCTACCAGCACAATATAAAGACCCTATCAATATGATTATGTCTTATCCGCCTTAGATTAGACAAAGAGTGGAAGAATTGCCACAATACAAAGGAATGATTAAGCAAAGAGAAAAAGTTCATATAGGTAAAAAAATATTTGGATTAATATTTTTTGTCATTGTTTTATCCAGCGTTGCCTATTTATCTGGATGTAAGAGTTTTAACACAACCTTTATTCATGTATTTATCATATTTTTCATTGTGAATATCTATGATTTGATTGTTTTAGATTGGGGGATTTTCTGTCATAGTAAGAAGTTGAGAATATCTGGCACAGAAGATATGGAAAAAGAATATAAAGATTATATGTTCCATGTGAGAGGTGCTTGTATTGGAATTGTTTTGGGGTTAATAGTAGCATTGTTATCGGGATGTATAGTACACTTTTGTTTATCATACAATAATTAGGTTGTTGATAAAGGGTTATTGTCCAAAAGAAAGGCTGAACCAAACAAATAGCAAAAACAGCCGATCCAATCAACAGTAAAATGAACGGGCTACACCCGCTGTTGACAGCCCCGCCTGTTTTTGCAGGTAAAGTAATCAAGGGACGACAGCAAAGAGTGCTGCCGCCCCTCTAAATTATAAGAGAGCAGCTATCAACCATGCACCGCCCTATTGGGAGAAAGGGGGAATTTCCATGACTTGCACAGAAGCATACAAGGAGCATATTGAATACATATTTTGATTTTGTCAAGATTAGTTGACACATTTTCTGTGGTGTAAGAGCAATGATTTTGAAATGGATCAGAAACTGCTCTGGCCTATTTTTGATACTGCTATGTAGGCAGTATGATATAATAAGAAAAAATTTTCGAATTGAGTGTCAGATTTTTACTTAGAAGTTGTGTATATAGGTGAAAGGGGGATTTGTATGGATGATACTGGTATAATCCAGCTCTATTGGGATAGGGATGAACAAGCCATAACAATAACATCTGATAAATACGGTCATTACTGCAAAGCCATAGCAAGGAACATATTAAATAGTGAAGAAGATGCAGAGGAATGTGTCAATGATACCTATCTAAATGCTTGGAACTCCATGCCAACCCATTGGCCTGAGCAGTTAGCAACATTCCTTGGTAAAATCACACGGAACCTGGCTTTTAACAGGTACAAATACAATCACACCGAAAAACGCGGTGGGGGTGAAATAACATTTGTTTTAGACGAATTGGCCGATTCTATATCAGATACTGATGATGTGGAACAAATCATTGATCGTCAAGAACTGATAAAGGTTATCAATTCATTTGTAAGAAGTCTTTCAGCAAACAAGCGAAATATATTTGTGCGACGCTATTGGTATGCGGATTCAGTCGCAGAAATTGCACATGACAATGGAATGTTGCAGGGAACCGTATCAAAGACACTAGAGCGGACAAGAAAACAGCTAAAAGCATATTTAACAGAAAGGGGCTTTGAATTATGAAGAAGGAAGATTTCTTTGAAGTCCTTGGTGAACTTGACGACGACATCGTGAAAGGGGCTAAAACAATTATGAAGAAGAAAATGAATTGGAGGACCTGGGGCGCAATGGCGGCCTGCCTATGCCTTGTTGTGGTGGCCGCTGCTCTTTTGGCATCCAGCGATATTCCATTGGCTATTACTGGCGGAGGTGGAATGGACCTTGGAAATGATGGAATGACATACAACTACAGCGTTGCGGTATATCCGGCAACTGAGAGTGAAGACAATGTAGATACAGCAGATGTTGTAAGTCTTACCGAACAAGAGGCTTTAGACAATCCGCTGGCGGATTATCTTCCAAAACAACTGCCGGAGGGGTTTCATTATGGACGTGGAAGTATCTACAATACAGTAATGAAAGACGGAACCCAGTATAATATGTTGAGAATTGAATACATTACCGGCGAGATACCAAAACCACAATTTGCAGAGGACGGCGGAGAGGCTGTGCCCAATCCGGAACTACTCGGAGACACTTTTACTGTTTGCGTTATGAACTATGAACCGGAAACTGATATAAGTATTTATTCCAGCCAGGAGGATATAACCGTATCGCTTCTTGAAGAAGATGGGGCGGTTTATATTCATTCTGGAGATTGCTATATTGGTGTTTTTACTGATACAGCAGAACCAGCAAATGTTTTAGACGCTTTGAGAAATATTAAGTAACTTCATGTCCCTATTTTGAAGGAAAGCTACTCCGATCTTGGGGCAGCTTTCTTCTTGAAATTTGCACACTCATTATGGACAAAATAAATTTAAATAATCTTGTAAAATAAAAGCTTATACACTAGAAAATCGGATTTCAGTCACCGGGAACACAAAAGCGAATTGGGATTTCTGAAAAAGGAATCTATTTCGGATGAAACTCCTTCGGCTGGCAGTTCCGTGTTGGCGGAAAGTATGGGTAAAAGTATTGACAATACCGGGGAATGGTACTATGTTTCGGGACATTCAGACCTGCTATGGGAGCGGCCAGTGGGAGAAGATTGATTACGGAGATGCGGAAGCGGCAAGTGATGGGCAGACACAATCCCATGAGGCGGTGAGGCTTGGGCGGTATTTGTCAATAACTACAAATTATGGGAACATAATAGATGGCTGAAAATACAAATGCAGAAGAGGATTTACAAAGGTTGCGGGATTTGGACACTATGGACGGGGGTATGGAAATAGAGTATATTCCTGAAAAAACCAACAGTTGACATGATCTGCAATTCATTTCTTTGCATTTCAAATATCACAGATATTTTTGTAGTAGTTCAGAAAATAATAGATTGGAAAACGGGGGAATCAGAGGGAATGTGCTTACACGGCGGTTTGCGTTTGCGTTGTCTTGCGGAGCATCTGCTCCTATATTGGACTAATTTTGTGTCTTGAATTGTCGGTTCGTGCTTTGGGAGGAGGTGGGAGTTTTTGCTTAATGGGATATTTTATAAGAGAACTGACGGAGCAGTCCGGCATTCTCCCATACCTTCTTTTGAAGTCGGCATTGGCATAGACGGAAAGGTGGAAGTAAAGGGAATTGAAGATGTGGCTGTGAAGGAAAAAGTGGAGGATGTCCTGAACGGTTTACGGGCGGCAAAGTGGCACTGGCAGACGTCACAGTAGAGAATGGCAGGATAAAAGGGCTGGATGCGCCTCTTGATAAACTGCTCAATTTGTGATCCGGTAAATTATGGTGTAGAGGAACCTTTTTAATACATATCGGGAGATAAAGAAAAAATGGAGGTTTATCACTTTGTAAATCGGCTGACAGGATATGATATAAGGGAACTGGAAAACAGGGATGGAAAGTTTTATACTCCCTATGGACAAAATTTATGGGAAGTGTGTCCGGCTCGCAGAGGGCAGAAGTTCAGTTGGGTTTAGGACTGTCTGCGTAGTCCTATTGTGCTTTTCATTTCCGAAAAATAGTCATTTCATGCCATCGGATGAAAAATAGTAAACTTATATGGTATAATCCAGAGGACGTTTTTACTTTAGCAGGAACGGCTTTCTGCCGAAGTAAAAGGAAACAGCAGAAAGGGTGATATGCAGATGTATGATGTGATAGTGGTCGGTGCAGGGCCTGCAGGATGTACGGCATCTAAAGTATTAGCGGAAAAGGGCTATAAGGTTCTTCTGGTAGAGAAGTTCAAAATGCCAAGGTATAAGTCCTGTTCGGGCGTTCTGATAAAGAAATCAATGGAGCTTGTAAAGACTTATTTCGGGGAGGCGGTGCCGGAATCTGCCATGTGTACCCCGACAGAGAACAGGGGCATGATCTTCACAAATGATATGGGAAAGGAATACCGCTTCGAGCAGGAAGGGCTGAATGTATGGCGCAGCCATTTTGACGGGTGGCTTGCGGAAAAAGCAAAGGAGAGCGGCGCAGAGGTCAGGGATGGCGTGTCAGCCCTCTCATGCACGGAGCAGGACGGATTTGTGGATGTCAGTCTGTATGGGGAAAATAAGTATACGGAAAATGCAAGGTATGTTCTGGACTGTGAGGGCGTTGTCGGAACATTGAAGAGAAAGATCACCAGGGAGGTTCCCGGATACATAACTACATATCAGACATTCAACGAAGGCAGCATTGATTTAGACCCACATTACTTTTATGCATATCTGCAGCCGGAGCTTTCGGAGTATGATGCGTGGTTCAACGTGAAGGATGACCTGCTGGTATTAGGAGTTTCTGTGAAGGATATGGATAAGATCGGTCATTATTATAAACGCTTTATTTCTTACATGGAAGAAAATCATCACCTGCATATCAGCAGGCGGACGAAAGAAGAAAAGTGGCTGATGCCGCATATCCGTCCGGGATGCCATGTAGACTACGGTGTGGGGCGTATCCTTTTCGCCGGGGAGATTGCCGGTTTTCTGAATCCTATGGGTGAGGGTATATCTGCCGGGATGGAGAGCGGGTACGGTGCAGCCTGTGCGATTATGAAGCGTTTTGATAATCCGTCAATGGTTTGGGAGGCATATCGGCAAAACACGGAAAATCTGAAATCCTATATGCAGCGCCAGTGGAGCCTTGTCGGAGGAATGGCTGGCACGTTCAGGGAGATGGAATAAATGGGAGGGGCATTAGCCTATGAAAATACGGACAGAAAAATACCTGCACTTTGGAACTTATGCATCCCCCTTATCTTATATTAGTTTGAATGCAGCCGCAAAAATACAAATAGAAACAATTAAAATTGATATGGCTATTCGTGATATGGAAAAGCTATACAGTTTTTCAGGATGAAACTTGTCATAGCGTATTCTGACAGTTGATCCCACTTGTAAAGCCATAGGCACTTTGGACGAGGAAACGGCATGGATAATCAAGCGGATTTTCGAGTATGCCAACGTTGGCATGGGGCCGCACAAAATTGCTTCTACTTTACGGAAAGAACAAGTACCCTGCCCCTCCTGGTGGTAGTACACCCGTGGCGAAAAGGACTACTCCCAGCGGTTTTCCGACCCGTCAAATAAATATGAGTGGTCGCACACTGTGATCCGGGGTATCATCGGGAACCCGGTCTATCTCGGCCACACCATCATGTGTAAGCATGAAACCGTGTTCAAGGTAGAGCTTTTGAAGAAAACCCCTGACGCCGACCGCATACGGGTGGACAACACCCACGAGCCGTTAGTATCGCAGGAGATATTTGACAATGCCAACGCCAAAATCCTGAGCAGGAAGCGGGAGGACACCAGCGGGAACGTATCTATTTTCTATGATGATTTGTACGATGCGGTTTTGGCCGATATTCAGTATCACGCCCAGCTTGCCTATGAGGACAGGGACAAGGCCGTTGCTCTGGCAATCAGGATGAACGACAAAGCGGAGGGCAGCAGAGCGAAAAGCAGCGAGGGCAAGCTGAAACAGGCCCGGAAACGCTATGATGAAGTGACCAGGATGTTCGACCGGTTGTATGAGGATCCCCTGTCCGGGCGTATCTCCAACGACAACTTCACCCGGCTGGTGGACAAGTATCAGGCGGAGCAGGCCCAGCTTTTGGAGCAGATCGACGCGCTGGAACGGGCCATGCAAGAGGTCAGGGACACCCGGCAGAACGCCGTACAGTGGGCCGACCTGATGGCGGGATACGCCGGTATCCGGGAATTGACCGCCGAAAACCTCAATCTCCTTGTGGAGCGCATTGAGGTTTTTGACCGGGCGGCGACAGATGACGGAGTGGAGCAGACCATCCGTATCTGTTACCGCTTCGGCGGTTACATAGGGGAGCGGTATTTCAAGGTAAAGGCTATGAAGCATGGCGGGCATAGACGGAAAGGGGCGGACAATGAAAAAGCAATACTTGTATCTTGATGAAGCGGAGTGGCGGCGGTTGGTGTTCTATCTGAATGAGTTCCGCAACAAGCTGATCGCCCAGGGCCGCTACACCGACTGCATAGATGAATTGCTGGTAAAGACAGTCAACGCAAAGGCTGTGAAAATACGATGATGGAGGTAGTCATAATGGAAAAATCTATCTTTGAGCAAATGGGCGGTACATACGAAACACAGGGCGATTACCGGCTCCCCTGCCTTGCTCTACCGGCTGAAGAAAAGCCGGTAGGGATATGGGGTCAACGGCACCTGCGGTACATCAGGCAGCACCGCAAGGCCCTCTACACCGCCCTCTGGATGGGTGGCAGGCTGAATGATTACCTTGCCAATATTGACCGGCAGGCGGAAGAAATGCTTTTTCAGTTGGTAAAAGATTACGCCCAGCGGCAGGGCATAACAGAGAGGTTAAAGGCTGAAAATCAGATGGAATGGGTGGGGCGGATGAATAACTGTAAAGCCCAGGCGGAGGAAGTCATTCTGTCGGAATTGATTTATGTTTAGGGGGGATTATTATGATGACATTTGAAAAGGTGTTAGAGGTTTTCGGGGACTATCTCAAGCAAGACCCGCTCTATGAGGTCATCACCACCAGCCACGGCTATACGCTGATGGCCTGGGAACCGAAAAGGGACGACTGGTACAAGGCCAGATATATGGCAACCCCGAAAATTTTGATGAATAGCCTGTTGGACACCTACGCAAACTTTATGGAAGATCAGGTAACTGACAATGAGCGGGATTTGACCGAACAGGAAACCGCCGAGATAAAAAGACAGTGTGATTTGCTCCGGGTCAAGTGCATGGGGCAATAGCGGCAGAGCGGGACAGGAGGGCGCGGTCAAGCGTCCTCCTGTCCGTTTGGTTGGGCCTGTTCAATCTGCACGATTTCTTGCTGTTGCGGTCACGATCCGCAACCCGTTATCGCCCATACCATCCAGCAGAACGTCAAGCTGTCGGCGCTGGGTGTTCTTCCCCGTGGGCCGCTCCAAAAGGAATTGGTCAACGGATATGTTGTAGCGCAGCATTAGCTCAAAGAAGATTTGCAGGCTTGGGTGCTGGCCCTTGTTCTCAATATTGGCAAGATAGCGCGGGGATAAATACATCTCATCACATACTTTTTTCCGGCTCTCCTTACGCTCCAGCCGCGCCGCCTTGATTGCCGCCCCAAAAGCCTTAAAATCATATCGTGTTACGGGCCTTTTGTCATATTCATATCACTCCATTACATTTTACTGTTCATATCCCGGTTTGGATATGTCTATATAATTCTATTCTTTAGCTTTAATAATTCCTATTACTGGGAGAATGATTTAATCACATTTAATTGACCGTACATATTTTTGCTGTTAGAATTTCATATACATTCCACATTTGTGTGCTACACTGCATCCAAAAGGAGGTGCGCTGATGGCAACACTGCTGATTGTCGAGGACGACTGCAAAACCAACGATGCAATTTGTGAATACCTAAAGCCAGCGGGCCACAAGGTTATCCCAGCATACGACGGTGGAGAAGCGTTACAGCTTTTCCGTGAGAACAGCATCGACCTTGTTGTGCTGGACATTATGCTGCCCCACGTCAGCGGCCTGTCTGTCCTGCATGAGATACGGCAAACAAACGCAACACCTATTCTGATGCTCACAGCTATTGAGGACGAATATACCCAAGTCAGAAGTTTTGACGAGCAGGCTGACGACTACATGACAAAGCCCTTTTCTGCCCCACGACGCCATGATCTCCGAACCCCGCACGGAACTGTCTGCCGGGGGTATCAACACAGGCTGGTATGAGGGATATGACTACCTTTATACCAAAACCTTCACTCCGGACAGGGCGATGGCAGACCAGTGCGTGGTCTTGGAATTTGAGGGGGTTTACCACAACGCCGAAGTTTGGCTCAACGGAGAGAAACTGGCCTTCCGGCCCTATGGCTACACCAATTTCTACGTGGATTTGACGGGCAAACTGCGCCCGGACGGGGAGAACACGCTGGAGGTTACCGCCCGCAACGCCGACCAGCCCAACTCCCGCTGGTACTCCGGGGCGGGCATCTACCGGCCCGTGGTGCTGTGGACCGCCCCGGAAAAGCACATCCAGGTAAACGGCCTGCGTGTGCGTACAGTAAGCCTGGAGCCTGCCGTGGTGGAAGTCACAGTATCCACCCAAGGCAGCGGAGAGGTTTTTGTCCAGGTCTGTGATGGAAACACCGCCGTTGCCACGGGGAAAGCGGCGTCCGATGGCAAAGCCGTCCTCCGGATCGCCATCCCGGACGGGAAGCTTTGGAGTCCGGAAGCCCCCAACCTCTACACCTGCCGCGTCGTTTTTGGGGATGATAGCGCGGAAGCCTCTTTCGGCCTGCGCACCCTGGCCTGGGGGAAGGACGGCCTGCTGCTCAACGGGGAGCGGGTCATCCTCCGGGGGGCCTGTATCCACCACGACAACGGCGTGCTGGGGGCCCGCTGCTACGAGGACGCGGAGCGGCGGAAGATCCGCATTTTGAAGGAAAACGGCTACAACGCCGTCCGCTCCGCCCACAACCCCTGCTCCAAGTTCCTGCTGGACGCCTGCGACCACTTGGGCGTGCTGGTGATGGACGAGTACATCGACCACTGGTACATCCACAAGACCGAACACGACTACGTGGACTACTTCCCCGACTGGTGGCGGCAGGACCTGGCCGACATGGTGGACAAGGACTATAACCATCCCAGCGTTGTCTTGTACTCCACGGGCAACGAGGTATCCGAGACGGCCCAGGAGCGGGGCATCAAGCTCACCGGGGAGATGACGGAGCACCTCCACCGGCTGGACCCCACCCGGCCCGTCACCTGCGGGGTGAACATCTTTTTCAACTTCCTCAGCTCCGTGGGCTTCGGGGTATACAGCGACGAGAGGGCAAAAAAGGAGGCCGAACAGGCGGAACAGGCCCAGGCTTCCGAGGGCAAGGCGAAAAAGAGGGCGGTGGGCAGCCAGTTTTTCAACAACCTGGCCGGCCTGATGGGGGACGGCTTCATGAAGTTTGGGGCCACCCTGCCCCCCTGCGACTGGCGCACCCGGGGGGCCTTCGCCAACATGGATGTGGCGGGCTACAATTACGGCATCGACCGCTACGTCCACGATTTGAAAAAATACCCGGACCGGCTGATTTTAGGCAGCGAAACCTTCTGCTCCGACGCCTACCGTTTTTACGAGCTGGCAAAAAAAGAGCCCCGGATCATCGGGGACTTTGTGTGGGCCGGGATGGACTACCTGGGCGAGGTGGGGGTGGGCTCCTGGGAGTACGCCGACTACGCCCCCGACTTCTCCCACGGCCCGGGGTGGGTGACGGCAGGTTCCGGACGGATTGACCTGACGGGCCTCCCCCTGGGCGAAGCGTACTATACCCGGGTGGCGCTGGAGCGGGAGCCGGGCCCCTTTATCGCCGTGTGCCCGGTGAACCACACGGGGGACAGGCACTCCCCCTCCGCCTGGAAGATGTCCAACGCCATCCCCTCCTGGAGCTGGCGGGGGTGCGCGGGGAAACCCGCCAACGTGGAGGTGTACGCCCGGGCCCACAGCGTGGAGCTGCTGGTCAACGGCAGAAGCGTGGGCAAAAAGGCGCTGAAGCACGACTGCGTCGCCAGATTCCGCTGTACCTACGAGGACGGCACGGTGGAGGCGGTGAGCTATGACGCCGGCGGGAAAGAGCTGGGGCGCTGCGTTTTGCGCACCGCATCGCCGGAGACCGCGCTGCGGGCCGTGCCGGAGGAAATGTCCGTGCAGCCAGGCGGCCTGTGCCATATCCGGCTGCAATATACCGATGAAAACGGCATATTGAAGCCGCTGGAGCGGGGTATTTTGTCCGTGGAGGTGTCCGGCGGAAAGCTGCTGGGCCTGGGCAGCGCCTGTCCCTACAGCGAGCTGGGCTACTGCGGCGCCAAAACCGACACCTACTACGGCCAGGCCCTGGCGGTGGTGCGGGCGGGAAGCGAGGGGCCCGTGGAACTGACTGTGACCGACGGCAGGCACGCTGGGAGGACTATCGTGCCCCTGAAATAAAACAACTAATTATTTCTTTTTTAGAAAAGAAATAAGGATTTCTCTCTGTTGTCCTGAGCTATTATGTCAAAGATATTTCTACGCCCGTTGGTACTGGAACCTTGGTTAATTTGAAACTTATTATACGAGGAGGGATATCCATGCTGTATATCGGGATCGACCTGGGCACGTCTGCGCTGAAGCTGCTGCTGGTGGACGGGAAGGGCGCGGTTTTGAACGAGGCGACGAAGGAGTACCCGCTTTCTTTCCCCCATCCGGGCTGGTCGGAGCAGGACCCGGAGGACTGGTGGCGGGCGGTAATCGAAGGCGTGCCCGAACTGCTGGCCGGCTTCGACGCCGCCCAGGTGGCGGGTATCGGCGCGGGCGGACAGATGCACGGGCTGGTGGCGCTGGATGGGAACGACGAGGTTATCCGTCCCGCTATTCTGTGGAACGACGGGCGGACGGCCAAAGAGGTGGACTACCTCAACAACGAAGTGGGCCGAGACAAGCTGAGCCGGTACACCGCCAACATCGCTTTCGCGGGCTTCACCGCGCCCAAGCTGCTGTGGATGCGGGAGAATGAGCCGGAAAACTTTGCCCGTATTCGCAAAATCATGCTACCCAAAGACTACATCAACTATAAACTGACGGGCATCCACTGTACGGACTACTCCGATGCCTCCGGAATGCTGCTGCTGGACGTGGCGCACAAGCGCTGGAGCGCCGAGATGTGCCAGATTTGCGGCGTGACGGAGGAGCAGCTTCCAGAGCTGTACGAGAGCTGGGAGATCGTTGGAGCCCTTACCCCAGACGCGGCCCAGGCGCTGGGCCTACCCACCTCCGTGAAGGTGTGCGCCGGGGCGGGGGACAACGCCGCCGCGGCCATCGGCACGGGTGCCGTGGGTGCGGGGGGCTGCAACATCAGCCTGGGCACCTCGGGCACCATTTTCATCAGCGCGGAGCGGTTCGGCGTGGATCCCACCAACGCCCTCCACGCCTTCGCCCACGCCGACGGTGGCTGGCATCTGATGGGCTGTATGCTGTCCGCAGCCTCCTGCAACCAGTGGTGGTGCGGGGACATTCTGGGCACGAAGGACTACCCTGCGGAACAGAAGGCCATCACGCCGGACAAACTGGGCCGAAACCCCGTGTTCTTCCTAGCCGATGTGGGGATAGCCCACTGTCCCGCTGTTGGAACAGCCCAGCACCAGCCCGGAGGAATAGCCCACGACCCCGCCCGTGTCGGTGTCCACGTTGATGATATCCATGGCGCGCAGGGTGAACAAGCTGTCGGTGGCGGACAGGTCCAAATCGTCCAGGCTTATGCCGGGGTCCACGCTCTCGGTATTCACCATGCACTGGTTTTGGCAGGAATCAACCACCCCCAGGTTTTTTCCGGCCACGCCCCCGGTCATGCTCTTGCCGGATATCGTCCCGGAGGCGGCGCAGTTCTGGAGCTTTCCCGCCTCCTGGTTCACCCCGGCCACACCGCCCACGCTGTTGTCCCCGGCCACCGAGCCGGAAAAGGAGCAGTTCGCGATCAGCCCGCCGTTGCGTCCGGCAATAAGGGGCTGCTACTGGCGCTGTATCTCGCCGGGGCCGCGCTGGTGTGGCTGTTCCGGGCGCACCTGTTCAGCCTGGACACTTACGGGATGTTCTCGCCCGTCCTGGAGGCTGTTATCAACCTCTTGATTCCCCTTATGGGGTGGGCGGCCTCCTGGCGCTGCTGGGGCTGCTGGGAACGCCCTGGGACGGCAGGGCGGCAAAGGAGGGCTTGCAGAAAGCGGGCCTCACCAACCATGCGGGGGAGGCCCCTGTCCTGATCGCCAAAAGGCCGGATACAGATAACCCCCGGCTGACGGTGTGGGAGTTCGACCCCTGCGGGATTCCGCTGGGGGAGTGGGAGGACAAACGGGCCGGGGTGGAAACGGCGCTGAACCTTACCATAGCAAAAATGACCTGGGGCGAGGGGCGCAAAATCATCCGTGTCTATGCCGTCCCCGCTGAAAGCGATTTTCCGGCGCTGCTGCGCTGGAAGGACAAGTACCTGTCCCCGGACAGCTTCGTGCTGGTGCTGGGGGAGAGCCTGACGGGGCCTGTGACGGTGAATTTGGCCCATGTGCCCCACATTCTGCTGGGCGGCTCCACGGGCAGCGGAAAGAGTGTGCTGTTAAAGCTGCTGCTCATGCAGTCTCTCCACAAGGGGGCCGAGGTCTATATCGCCGACTTCAAGGGCGGGGTGGACTTCCCCAAGACATGGCACCAAAAATGCCATATGTGTTTTACCGAGGATGATTTACTCTATACCCTCAATCAGCTTGCGGCGGTGCTGGAATACCGCAAGAAGCGGCTGGCGGAAACCGGGTGCCCTAACCTGGACGCATACAACAAGGTCACAGGGGAGGGCCTGCCCCGGCTGGTGTTCGCCTGTGACGAGGTGGCGGAGGTGCTGGACAGGACGGGCAAGGGCAAGGAGGACAAAGAGCGGCTGGGGCAGATTGAAAACAGGCTGTCCACCCTGGCGAGGCTGGGGCGGGCCTTTGGGATTCATCTGATACTCTCCACCCAGCGGCCCGACGCCGCGGTACTGCCTGGGCAAATCAAGAACAACCTGGATTTCCGGGTATGCGGCAGGGCAGACAATGTGCTGTCCCAAATCATCCTGGACAACGCCAGCGCCGCCGAGCAGATACCCAAGGACGCGAGGGGCCGCTTCATCACCGGGGATGGGACGGTGTTCCAAGGCTACCTGTTCGACGAGGGGCAGCTTTAGAATGGGGGCGGCTCCTAAAAGAAACCAAACGACTATGGCACAGGCATACCCCTCCATGAAGTGGAGGCCCTGGCCCGGGTGCTGCTCCCGGAGATTCAAGCCTTTTTTGAGAGCGAGGACGGGCAAAGGGAATTTGCGGAATGGAGAGCACTGCGGGGCGCTGAACAAAAGGAATAGGCATAGCAAAGGGCGGGAACACCTTCAACAATGTTCCCGCCTTTACTCATTTTTGATCCCCGGATAACGAAAGCAAATATTCTGGCATTTGAATCCGATGGTGCGCCGGAATGGCAGGGTCATGCGTTCCCCACAAGGCCAGGGCGAAATCCACACCGGCGGCGTGGGCACACTGACTGTCATATATGCTGTCGCCCACATAGGATCACAGCTTTTGCGCCGATCCATGCCCCGCTTTGTATGACCACGGGCTTGGCCCAGGTGCGGAAAAAGGTGGCGCTTTTTCGCTGCCAGTCATCCGGCAGGCGTTCCACAGGGAAAACCGGGTGGGAAGCGGTGCATATCTGTACGTCGGATGCGATGAGCACCTTGTTCCCCACACGAATGGGCCTGTCATCCACAAAGGTGCAGTTCATGCCAATAACCACATCACTGCCCAAAAAGATGCTTTTCCCGTGATTGCAGTGAAAAGGAGTGTCAATGGACACGTTTTCCCCGATGGCCCCCAGGAGTTCCCGGAGGATGCTCTCCCGCTTTTCGTGGTCGCTGTAATCAGTGGAGGAGTATTCCCGGGTCAGTTCCCGCGCTTGGGCAATGAGGCGCAGGGTCTCATCGCCTGCGGTCTCTAAAAAATCCGTTGCTTCGTAGTACATGGGGCCCTCCTAACCAAAGCTGCTTTCCACAGCGCCCGGGAACAGGGCATAGATGGAGCCGCCGATCTGGCCCTCAAAATACGACTTGAGCTCCAAAATCTTTTTCCAGCGATCCACAGTGGCGGGATGTACCCCGTATCGGATGGTCACATCCACGAACCGTTTTTCCAGCAGGCAGAAGCCGGAGGGCAGGGCCAGCGCGTCACAGAGCTGAACCAGCCGGTCATAGTCGTCATAGACCGCGCCCGCCACAAATTCCTCTATGAACTGATAGTCCTCCCGGCTCATATCGAACGTTCCAATGGATGTGCCGACATCCTGGATCATGAAGGCGTGGGAAATGCAGACCTGAGCGGCCTTTTCCCACCCCCGCTCCATGCAGTAGCGGTAGCCGTCCAGCAGGTGCCGCTCCGAGGTCACCCCCGCGTAGCGCCCAATATCGTGCAGCAGCCCCAGGACATAGGCCCGTTCGGCGGACAGGCCGGGACAGTAGGACGCAATGTTTTGACAGGCTTCCGCCACATAGCGGGAGTGGGCAGACCATGGGCCGGGATTTTGTTCCTCGGCCCAGGACAGGGCGGCCTCCGCTGTTTTACGATCCGGCGTCATGGTATCTCCCCTTATCATTTGACAGCAAAGCGCTTCAGCTTCCGGTGATCCCAGCGCTCTTCCAGGTCCAGCGTGAGCGTGAGGCACTCGCCCTTCGCCCGCCACTCGTCCACCAGCTCCGCCTGACGCATGGGGTTCAGGCGGATGTTTTCCGTCCCGCCACGGGGATACACCAGGTACACATCCCCCGTGCAGCTGTCTACCGCCTGGAGAAATTCCTTCATGTCCGTAATTTTAACGTTCATACCGCATACCTCCGCAAAAATGATGTTGATGGGTTGCCCCTCAAGTGTCATTTTAGCGCGAGGCCAATAAAAGAAATATCCTGTTCCCGCCCTCAATTATCAATATCCTGCCATTTTATGCGATACTCCGACGGTGTACACCCCATAGCGTCTCGAAAGGTTTTGCCAAAATAACTGCTACTGCCCAGGCCACAGAGCTGGCCCACTTCGGTGACCGGCGCTTTGGATTCCAAAAGAAGGCGGCACGCCTGCTGGAGCCGGTAGCTTTTCATATACTCCACCGGGGTGGTGTGGAGGCACTCCCGAAAGGCCCGGAAGCATTCCCGCTCACTCAAAAACGCGGCTCCGGCCAAATCAGGTACAGTGATTTTTTCCGAATAGTGCTCATGGATATAGATCATCATTTCCTTGATTTTTTCGCTGCTTTTTCCCCGGCGGGCAGGGGCGCTCAAGAGAGGGCGGGCCAGCTCGAAAAGGGCCAGCCAAATTTCAGACAGGGTGTTTCGGAGCCTCACCTCGTAACCGAATTCATCAGGCGAAAGGCGAAATGCCTCCTTGATCTGCTCCAAAACCGCCACCTGGGCCGGATCCGCGGGGAAAAGAGGAAGCATCTCCACTTGGCCTGCCGATGATAGAGGGGTGAGATACCGCTCCCCAATGCGGCTTTCCGGCCTGCCCAGCAGAGACGGCTCAAAAATATGCAGCAACTGAATGGTGCCCGGTTCCGCTGTGGTCATATGGAGGACATTGGCGTTTACCAGCACCGCGGAGCCTTTGGACAAATGGGCCATTCCGCCGGGGGTGTGGTAGTGCATACAGCCTTTTTGCGTGTAGGACAGTTCCACCGCGCCGTGCCAGTGCCAGGGAGCGGAACGGTCCGGGTAATCGTCCATTTCCACCCGAGAGGCGATGTAAGGGAAATCGGGAGCAAAGCCGGGGAGCAGTTCCTCTTTGCTCCCGGCTTGAAATATGATTTTGTGAATGTTTTTGATATCAACCACCTCAAAAAAGTCCAATTGCTCAAATACAAGAGTTGTCACTTCATTTGGCAAAAAATTAACCGTGGAAATATGGTTCGACCCTATTTTACCTGTGACAATGCCGCTCCAAATAAATTATAGTACGCAACACAGAAAAGAGCAAGGGTGGGAAAAGCTTTCCCCCCTTGCTATATTTATAGACTATTCTCAATGGAGATGATAAATCCGAACACCTCCCCCACTTGGAGGACAGCGTTCGGATTATCATTAGATGGTCCGGGTGACACGATTTGAACGTGCGACCTCCTGCTCCCAAAGCAGGCGCGCTACCCCTGCGCAACACCCGGATATGAAATTTTTTGGAGGGAGCGCGTGTGCTCCCAAAGCAGGCGCGCTACCAACTGCGCAACACCCCGATATAACCTCTCCGCAATCTCTACCGCAGCTATAGCGGCCTCTGCCGTCAAGCGAGAACCCTAAGTATTATACTTGATTTTCTTGCGCTTTGCAAGTGGTTATGCTATGATATCCGGGAAAACAAATGAGGTGAGCAGCTATGAGGATGCGGAAAAAGAAAAACCTGTCTTCCCGGATGGATGCCTGCGGAGCGCTTCTGGTGCAAAACCCCGCAGCAGAAAAGGGGCGTTGGCGTGCGCACAAGCCGGATGCAGCCCTCCTGCGGCTGGAATTGGGCTGCGGCAAGGGCCGTTTCACCGCCGAAACTGCCGCCGCCCACCCGTCGGATCTTTACGTGGCTGTGGAGCGGGTGCCTGACGCCATGGTCATCGCAATGGAACGCTGCCGGGCCCTGGGCCTTACCAACGTGCTCTTTATTGACGGAGACGCCGCCGCCCTGGAGCAGTATTTCGCCCCCGGCGAGGTGGACCTCATCTACATCAACTTTTGCGATCCCTGGCCGTCGGTGAAGCCCTCCCGCCGCCGCCTGACCCACGAGGGCTTCCTGCGGGGCTACCGCCGGGTGCTCCGGGAGGGCGGGCAAATTCAGTTTAAGACTGACAACCGCGCCCTGTTTGACTGGTCCCTGTTCCAGTTCCCCAAGGCGGGCTTTTCCCTGTCTCAGGTGACCCGAAATCTCCACGAGCACGGCATCCAGGGGGTCATGACCGACTATGAGGAAAAATTCCATGCCCTGGGCACTCCCATCAACCGCTGCGTGGGCACTATGGGGCCGCTGCCCGATGTGCCGCTGCCCGACGGCCTCGCCCGGCGCCTGCCGGACTGGGAACTTCGCCCGGTGGACGGCTCCGGCACAGACGCTGTCCTAGCCCTGCTGCAAAGCGATCCGGCCTATTTTGACCTGGAGGGCCGCCAACCCACCGCCCAGTCCCTGCGGGACGACATGGCCCTGCTCCCGCCCCGGTGCATGCCGGAGCAGAAACGCTATCTCGCCCTGTGGCGGGACGACGCACCCCAGGCGGTGCTGGACCTGGTGGAGGGCTACCCCCGGGAGCGCACGCTGTATGTGGGATTCTTCTTCCTCTCCCCCGCCCTGCGGCGGCAGGGCCTGGGCCGGGAGATCATGGACGCGGTGCTCCAGGCGGCGGGGGACGCGGGGATGGACAACGCCCGGCTGGCCTGCCTGCTCAACAATGCCGGGGGACACGCTTTCTGGCGGTCCCTGGGCTTCGGCGACCTGCGCCGGGGCGAGACCATCGGCGAGCACTCCAACCCCGTATGGGAGATGGAACGGCTGCTATAACAAACAGACCCGTCCAGGGCAATGCCCGGACGGGTCTGTCCGCGTTCAGGGTTTGTCTCCGGCGGAGGGTTCCGGGGTGAGCACAAACCCCGGCTCCCGTTCCGCGTCCAGCTCAAACAGCCCGGACACGCTTATTTTTTCGCAGTCGAACCAAAAAAATCCGGTGTGCTCCTCCCCGTCCTTCTCCCCGGTGAAGGCGTAGCGGACCAGCATGGTATCCCCGTCGGGCGACCACTGGATGAACTGGTACTCCACGTCCAGCATCCTCCAGCCGCCGTCTTTCCAAGGGATGCCGTGCCCCGTCAGCTCACAGTTCCCTACCGCCATGTCCAGATGGGCGTTCAAATTGCTGGAGCTGCTCTGCCGCAGATTGACCAGCGACAGTCTGGTCACACCGTCATAGTCCAACGCCAGCACATATTTCCCGCTGTCCGGCGACCACCACAGCCCCTGATATGCGCAGTCCCCGTAGACGGCGCGCCACTCAAGGCCGCCCGCCGCCCTGTCGATCACGGACACCGCGTCCCCCCAGGAAAACCCCCGGCCCGCCAGCTCCTTGCGGTATATGGTGGCCTCATAGGCCCCGTCCGGGGACGGACAACGATCCAGCACGAAAAGTATTCCCGTCCGCCAGCAGAATGCACCCGCCACCAGCA
>OFHO01000826.1_pt1 | contig 26051 bp, 18 predicted proteins | sample 1521531 | NCBI WGS metagenome assembly OFHO01 (sample SAMEA3504124, study PRJEB24116) | mouse gut metagenome | biome: mouse gut; feature: mouse-associated habitat; material: faeces | place: Denmark | collected 2011
TCCGGCGCGATTCCCGGGTTGACCGTCTTGATGAATAAATAGTCCCCGCCCGCGCGGGTGCTGAGCGTAATTTCCGGCTGTTCCTGTCCGGAGGCCGCAGCTCCGTTGATGGCGTTGTCCAGCAGGTTAGCGAAGATACTGCATAAGTGCAGCGGTTCCACGGACAGGCCGCGGGGAATCTCCAGGGACACCGCAAGCGCAATGTTTCGTTCCTTACAGGCCCGGGCTTTCTCCGCCAGCACCGCGTTGACCACAGGGATCGGGCAGTACGTGACCCCCTGGGTAGAAATGACATCCTCCTTTAACCTCATGATCATTTGCCGGACATCCTCCATCTCCCCGGCCTCCGCCAGCCTGCCGATAGCGGAAAGATGGTTGTTGAAATCGTGACGGATGCGCGCCAGCTCTTCCTGGCGTTCCTCCACCGTGCGGTAGTGGGCCTGCTCCAACGCAATGGTATGGCGCAGCTCCTGCACCTTCTCTTTCAGTATATCTTTCTCTTCCAGGGAGATGATGTAGTACAGCAGAATTATGGTCGCTCCACATCCCAGGCAGATGCAGAGAAACCAGACCCAGGGGGCAAAATCTGAAAAATGGCCCATCATCATCCCCCACAGGCTGCAGGGCAGGAAAAAGACCGGCAAATAGATCAGGGAAAACCGCCGGGCAATCAGAGAGCGGGCCAATATGACGACGATGCTGTAAAGGATGACGCAGCCCCCCTGGCTCAGCGCGGCGTATAGCAGAAGCTGGGACGGGGACATCTGGGCGAAGAACGCATCCACGTTTTTCGCCGTATCCATGGGGAAGAGGAGTTGGACGGTAATCGCTTCTCCTAACATTTGAGAGCAGTAAAGCAGCATATTGACAACCAGCCGCCTCCAAACAGGACCTTGGAAGATCCAGAGGGGGGAAATTACCAGCATGATCGGGATCGCCGCCAGCCGGACCCAATAACTAGCGGGAGAGAAGATCCCCCATAACAGCTTGATCAGGCCCGCCGCGACCATAACTATCAGGATAACCGTAATTTTCCAGAGCCATCCCTCCCCGAGGGGCGCTACGCGGGACATGAAGGCGTAAAAAATAATCATTGCCAGGACCGGCATGAGGAGCAGTTGAAAGATCAGAGCCAGCATAAACGTATTCTCCTTAAAAAGTCTGGCCCATGAATCGGAAATAGGCGTCTCGGACCTGTGCGTATCGCGCCCGGCTTACCGGGACCAGCGCGCCGCATTTCAGCAGGATGTCCGGCTGTTGGAACCGGCGGATATGGCGCATGTTTACGATAAAACTCTTGTGACAGCGGAAAAAGTCCGGCGGCAGGGAGCTCTGCATCGATTCCAGCCGTTCGTATATTTCAAAGGTTTCTTGCGGCGTGTGGATAACGACGTTATGTCCGCGGCCCTCCAGGAAAGCGATCTCGCGGAAGGGGATGTGCAGCACGCTGCCCCGGCTGCGTATTACCAGGGCCGGCTCCTCCTGGAGGATAAGGCTGTCGGCGACCTTCTCCAGGTTGGCTTCCAGCAGCGCCTGGTCCACAGGCTTTGTCAGATAGCCGCTGAGATTGGCCCTGCGCAGGAAAATTTGCTGAGAGAACCGGCCGCTGTAACCGGTAACGTAAATCACCCTGGTCCTGGGAGAAAGCCGCTCCAGCTTTTCGGCCGCATCAATCCCCTCGCTGCAGCCGAACCAGTCGATGTCCATCAGTATGGCATCGTACTGCCGCCCGCCCTCCACAGAGCGGAGGAAATCATCCAGGCTGGCAAAGCAGCTGACGGCCGCTACCCGGGGAGACAGCCGCAGCTGATGGTCCAGCTGCGCCAATACGTCCCGATTGTCATCACATACTGCGATATGCATTCAATCCCCCCTTTTACCCGTATTATAGCAGAAGCCGCCCTGTTTTGCAAGAAAACCGGCGGGATACATAACCGTTTACGCCGATTTATTGACCAGTTTTGCAGGAGGCGTCCGGTGTTGGGACTGGGTATGGTACAATCTGCCTGTAAAATTGACCGGGAAAGGAGTCGGAGGGAACCGCGGCGCGGAACTCTCCGGAGAAGAAGGATGAAGAAGCGATTTTTATCCGGCCTGCTGGCGGCCGTCATGGCGCTGGCGATGCTGCCGGAGGCGGCGCGGGCCGAAAGCCTTGAAGTGGCTTCCGGAAGCTGCGGAGAAAATGTTACCTGGCGTCTCGACAGTGAAGGGACGATGACGATCAGCGGACAAGGGCCGATGACAGATTACGAACTGGTGGCAGGAGACACCGTGCACGCCCCATGGACAGCCCCTGATCCCGATAACAGCCTTGCTTCAAAGATCAAAACCGTTCACATTCTTGCTGGGGTAACCAGCGTTGGAAATTATGCGTTTGTAGACTGCTTTTCGTTAGAAGATGTAATTTTGCCAAGCACCATTACCAGAATTGGTAAAAACGCATTTGAAGATAGCATAAAATTAAGCGCCATTACTTTATCCTACGGTTTGCAGGTTATCGACAGTTACGCTTTTGCAGGCAGCGGTATAACGGCTGTCAGTATTCCCGCAACGGTTATTCAAATGGGCCACAACGTCTTTCAATCATGCTATCAACTTCGAACCGCCACCTTCCAGAATGGTGCGGCCGATATGGGAAGTAATACATTTTTCAATTGCAGGAATTTAGTCGAAGTGAATCTTGCGCCTAGTATTGAAGTAATAGGGGACGGCGCTTTTTGGAACTGCGCCGCTCTGGAATCCCTTAAAATACCCGAAGGCGTTAAAGAAATTTCGAACCTTGCGTTTTGGGAATGCCCCAAACTTACTACACTTTACCTTCCCAGGAGCCTGACGAGAATGGGAGATGGCATTTCAATATTTCTGGGAGAGGTTCCTTTAAAGGACATCTATTATGCCGGATCGGCGGCAGCGTGGGAAAGGATTGAAAAATCTGATCGCAATGATATGGAAATTTTCAATCAGGCAACCATACATTATGGCGACGACACGCCTTTGATAGAGGTCGAGCTGATTTCCCGATCTCCCGCCGTTTTGGAGGAAATTCCCTACCGCGCCTCCTATCTGGAGCTGGATCTGGTGTTCAGCCATGAGATCGAGGGGTTTGATTTCAGCAAGGGGACGCTGCATATCTACGATCAGAGTTCAGGCCGGGAGATCTATGCCCTCCGCCGCAACGGAATGTCGAGCGACCCCAACCAGCCGAGCGGCGACGCCTCGCTCTCCTATCCGACGTCGCATACGCTGTCAATCAAAACCATATCGAATAATCTGGATCTGAGTCCAATGACCTGGTATTATGTGACTTTGGACGATGGGTTTTTGCGCTTCAAGGAAACCGACCAGTCCTATAAAATAACAGATCCGGCTGAGTGGAGCTTTATGATCGGCGATAAACGTGATAAATATCCGGTTGCGTGGCGCGACGGGTGCGAACCAATCGAGGCGGTTTTGGACAACGACAGCCTGGTTATGAGCATGACGGCCCTCTCCAAGCTGAGCTACAGCACATTTGGCTCTCAATACTACGGGGAAACCGTTGAAAGCTTTGTAAACGATCAAAAAAACATGGAGTGGACGAATAAGGGCGGGGATGTCATTTGGACGGTAGATGGCAAGGGCCTGGGGTCATATGCAGCCTTTTACCGCGATATAGTGGGCAGGTATACCGTCTATGACGATTTTGACGACAACCGCACGTCAGGATTTTACGGCGTATGCTTCCGGTCCCCGGACGGGAAATACATTATTTCTTACCGAGGCAGCCAGGGGCTGGACATTGGCGCGGTGATCGCGCATCTTTTTATCAACCCCTCATTTGGATCCGACAACGACTGGTCTACGGACATGGACTTTGCCCTGCGCAATATCCTCGGCGACCAGTTCAAATACGCGCTGCAATTTTACAATGAAATCGCGCGCGAAGTCGGCGAGGAAAATATTGTCCTGACAGGCCATTCTCTGGGCGGTTCCCTTGCGGCCTACGTATCCATCTGCACCGGTGCGCGGGCCTATCCGATCGATGGCGCGGTAGGACACATCGTGGATACCGCGTTCTGGCAGTCTTTCACGGATATCCGCGCATTCCGAGGCGTGGATGCTTTCAATTTTGTCAATCTTACGGATGAAGTAGGCGTCTCCTGGGGAGGGGACCTGATCCAAGCGGAAAAACGCAGCTACTATCCCATGGTGACCTACCGCAGCCTGCATCCAAGGGATTCCAATGATTTGTCAGATTTTGAGAAAGAGTGCGCGGGTTCTCACCACCAGCTTTCTTTCCTGACGTGCGATCCCTCCGGGGAGGGCCGCTATGAGATGGGGGACATGGTTCGAACATATACCTGTAACGCCCGCTGGAGCAACGATATTCTGGACTATGTCGCTATGCTGAAGGGGGCCGCAGCCCATATGCTGAAAGGAAACCTGGCGGGCGTCGCCATCAGTGTTGCCGGCGACTGGATTTTCGACCGCGGCCGCGTCCAGCTGGGCACAACGGGGAACGACCGCATCAGCGCGCCCTCTATGCTGACGGACAGCTTTGTAAGCAACCATCAGTTTGGCGGGGGCGGAAGCGACTGCCTGTCCGGCTACGCTGTCAGCGACATCCTGGTCCCCGGCCCCGGCGGCCCCAATATCCTGGAGGGCCAGGGGGGAAGCGACATTTACTTGATCGATGAGGACTGCGGCAGCACGGTGATTTTTGACTGTGCCGGCTTGGATGTCATTTTCCTGCGCAATTGGAACAAAAACAGCATCACTGCCGGATCTGATCCTCAGGAGCCCTCCGCCATCCGCATTACGGACGGAATTCGGAGCATTGGGGTCAGCCGGTTCCGGAACGCCTGGTCCCCCTGCCCCGTCGTTGTCGCCTGGGCCAACGAGGATTGCACCCAAACCGAAGTCATTTATAAGGATCTGATGCGCGATGTCCCAAAACCCCGTGCGGCCGCCGCGCCGGCGGACATGGATGCCCAGGCTGCGAGAAGCGCCGGCCTGGATGCCACGCGGCTGGTTCTGGTGGAGGGGACGTCCACAGTGGAGATTTATGATGAAGGCGGAAATTTATTAACAACGGACGGAGGCTTTTCCAATACGGCGGACAACACGCAGCATACGGAGTACGGCTACTATTACGGCTATCAAGCGGCAGCGGGCGAGGCGGCCTATGCGCTGCTGTATCTGTTCAATGAAGGCTGTACGGTGAAGGTGCGGAGTGACGAGCCGGTGTCTGCGGCGGTCTGCCAATACGACAGCAGCGAGAGCAGCCTGATCAGCGAGCAGAGAACGGAGGGCGTCCTCCTGTCCGATGCCGCGCTGGCGCTTGTCTCCGCCGGGGCCGACAAGGGGTTCTACCTTGTCGGGGATGATGGCGCGCTGGCTCCTGTGGAGAATGTCGCCACAACGTTTTATGCGCAGACGGTTGCCCTGTCCCAGAGCAGCCTGAGCCTCCGAACGGGTGCAGCAGCGCGGCTTACCGTGTCCGTGGCTCCCGCAGAGGCGGGAACCGACGGCAATTGGATATCCTCTAACCCAACGGTTGCCAAAGTGGATGAACACGGCACGGTCACCGCCTGCGGGGAAGGCGCGGCGGAAATTACGTTCTTCAGCGCCAATGGAAGATCGGCATCCTGCCAGATTTCTGTCATTTCCGGCAGCGCGCCCGACCCCATCCTTCCTGACGAAGGGGGGACTCCCTTTATTCCCGGCGGCAGCGTCTATCCCGATGCCGCTGCAGGGGCTGTCTCCTACCGCGTATCGGTTCCCTCCCGTGTAAATGGCGGACGCGTCGCGGCGTCGCCTGCCACTGCGGCCAAGGGCACAGCCGTGACGCTCACAGTGATTCCGGACAGCGGATATGAGCTGCGCGATCTGACGGTTATTGACCATAAAAGCCGGCAAGTATCGCTTACCAGCGCGGGAGATGGAACGTACACATTCACCATGCCCGATGGCGCGGTGACAGTGGATGCCGTCTTTGCGCCTGTCCGGCCAGCGGAGGCGGTCTGGAGCAGTCCCTATTCGGATATCGCAAGGGAGAGCTGGTATTATGATGCGGTTCGGTTTGTATCGGAAAATGGCATCATGAACGGCACTTCCGCAAACTTGTTCTCACCTGATTCTGCCACTACCCGCGGAATGGTCGTCGCAATCCTCTACCGCTTGAACGGCGAACCTGCCGCAGGCGTCTCCGCTTTCACAGATGTACCCGCAGGGCAATGGTATACTGCCGCGGTGAGTTGGGCTGCCGCCAATGGCATCGTGGATGGCTACGGCGACGGGCGCTTTGGCCCCAACGATATTGTCACCCGTGAGCAGCTCGCGGCCATTCTATACCGCTATACGGCTTTTGAGGGCGGCGACGTCGGCGCCAAAGCGGATATAAGCGCGTACTGCGATGGGGAGGCAATCCGCCCTTATGCGCTGGAGCCCATGCGCTGGGCCGTTGCAGAGGGCATAATCAATGGCTTTGACGACGGCTATCTGGCCCCTGGAAAATCGACCAGCAGAGCCCAGGCGGCGCAGATCTTGAAAAATTATATAAACCGCCCGGGATTATGAGGGCAGCGCAAACATAACAGCAGGCGGAAAAAGTAATATTTCAAACAGTATGAGAGGGATCTCCGGCATTGCGCCGAAGGTCCCTCTCATTTTCGCCTATCCGTTATTCTTCCGTCCTTTTCAGCAGTTCCGCGAACCGCTCCCGGTACATCTCCTGCACCCAGGGCAGTTCTCCCAGGCCGGTGAGGGTGCAGCGGACCGTGTGGCCCGCCGCCTCCAGCCGGGGCTTCCAGTCCCCGGCCATGTCGCTGCGGGCGTGGTCCCCGGCTACCAGCATCAGCGGAACCAGCGTCACGCGCCGGGGCCCGCCCGGGGCCAGCTGGCGGAGGACGTCCTCCAGGGAGGGCCAGCCCTCCACCGTGCCCACCAGCAGGTCCTCCCGCCCCTCCAGCCGCAGGCCGGTCTGGAGGGCGGGGTAGACCGCGTTGGCAAAATGATCGGTGCCGTGGCCCATGAAGACCGCGGCGGAGCCCTCCGCCGGGGGATAGGCCTGGCTGAGCCGAGCGGCGAAGCGCTTGATATCCCCCGTGTCCGCCAGCAGGGGGCGGCCCAGGGCCAGGACGTCAAACGCTCCGGCGAACGCCTCCGTCTCCGCCTTCAGCTTGTCGTACTCCACGCCGTAGAGCAGGTGGGTGGGCTGGACGGCGGCCCGGCGGACGCCGGCGGCCCGCAGGTCCTCCAGGGCCTCCGTCAGGCTGGGAACGCACTCTCCCCTACCGGCCAGAACCCGCCGGATAGTGGGGCTGGTGAAGGCCCGGGCGAAGCCGTACCCCGGCGCCTCCCGGCGCAGGGCGTTCTCCACCGCCTCCACCGCCGTCCGGGCCTCCGGCACGCTGGTGCCGAAGCTGACGGCAATCATTCCGCGCTCCATCTCAGCCTCCGATGGCCCGGAAGCGGAAGCGGAAGGCCATGGCCTCCTCCGGGAGCAGGTACTCCGGCCGGGGCTTGGCCCCCCAGCTGTTGTCCCCGCCCAGGCCCATCTGCATGGCCGAGACGCGGACCACCGTGTGGTGGACGGCGGGCAGCTCGTGGGGGTGGGCGGCGTACTCCAGCTGGTGGGGCGTCCAGGGCAGGGCGGAAAACTCCATCCCGTCCCCCTGGAACAGCAGGCCCAGGCCGCTGTCATCGGTGACGGAGGCCCAGCGGACGCCGGTGTGATTGCCGCACTCCTGGGGCGTCAGGTTGGGACCCAGGCTGTCCTCCGCCGTGCTCTCCCAGACGCCCAGCTTCCCGCCCAAGCGCCGGTCGCAGTAGGTTTCCTCGGGACCGGGGCCGTACCACCGCAGGCGGTGGAAGTCCGCGTCCATCTGCAGCATCACGCCGAACTCCGGCGCGGGCCCCAGGACCTTGGGCGCATCGGAGGACAGAGTCGTCTCCACCGTGCCGTCGGCAGACACCCGGTAGGCCAGGACGCAGGAGGACCGGGGCTCGGTGGGCATCTGGCAGGTATAGGCGATCTCCACCCAGCCGTCCCCCCGCTGGACGGTCCACGCCTGCTCTCCGGGCTTCAGGCCGTCGGGGTTCTGGTTGATGGGGTACAGGCTGGCGAGCTTCCACTGGGCGTACCGGGCGGGGGCCTTGCAGCCCCGGTCGTTGGCGGTGGGGGCCCGCCAGAAATTGGGCTGAGGGATGCCGCTGAGCAGCTCCCGGCCTCCATAGCGGTAAGAGATCATGCCGCCCATAGTCTTGGAGAACAGGATGTGGAAGCCCTTCCCCCGGACGCCCAGGTTCCACTGGCTGTCGATAACCTCCAGGGGGCCGTCGGGACAACAAACCGGCTCCGGCAGCTTCCCGCCGCACCACTGGCCGAAGGCCACCTCGTGGCCCCGCTTTCCCCAGCTCTCGTCCCGCCGCAGGCGGAAGGAGACGATGACGGCGTACTCCGTGTCCAGCCGCTCCGGCCACAGGGGCAGGTCATAGGTCCGGCTTTCCCCCGGCGGCACGGCGGTTTCCAGGGACCGCTCGCCGGCCAGCGCCCCCTCCCGGTACAGGCGGACCACGCAGTCAAACGCGCCGCTGCCGGTGAAGAGGCTGCGGTTGACAATCTCGGCTCTGCCGTCGGCAATATGAACCTGCAGGTTCTGATAGAGGTACTTGACCTCCTGCATCTTGGGCGTGGGGGCCCGGCGGAGGCTGTCCACGATGCCGTCGCCGCTGAAGTCCCCGTCGTGGGGCCGGTCGCCGAAGTCGCCGCCGTAGCCCTGGTACTTGAGGCCGTAGCGGTCCGCGGTGGTAATGGCCTGGTCGATGTAGTCCCAGATAAAGCACCCCTGGTAGGCCGGGACCTCGTCCATCAGGCGGATATACACGTCCTGCCCGCCGAAGGAGCTGCCCATGGCGTGGCCGTACTCGCAGGAAATGGCGGGCCGGGAGGCGTCCTTTTCCAGAGCCGCCCGGATATGCTCGGCAGACCAGTACATGTTGCTGAAAATGTCGCTGGTGGCGGCGTAGGCGGCGTCGTGGACCACGCTCTCGTAGTGGACGGGGCGGGTGTCCATGCTCCGGAAGTAGTTGGACGCCGCCAGCAGGTTATCCCCGCTGTAGGACTCGTTGCCGCAGGACCAGATGAGGACGCTGGGCCGGTTCCGGTCCCGGCGGAGCATGGCCTCCGCCCGGGCCAGGACCGCCTCCCGCCACTTGGGGTCGCTGCCGGGGATGTGGTCCGCCAGGGGCAGGCGGCCCGACATGACCATCTCCCACGCGCCGTGGGATTCCAGGTTCATTTCGTCGATGACGTAGATGCCGTACCGGTCGCACATGCGGTAAAAAAAGCTCTGGTTGGGATAGTGGCTGGTGCGGATGGCGTTGATGTTGTTCCGCTTCATGGTGACGATGTCCAGCTCCGTCTCCTCCTCGGTGACGCAGCGGCCATGGGCGGAGGAGAACTCATGGCGGTTGACCCCGTGGAAGCGGACGGGCCTGCCGTTTAGGAGCATCAGGCCGTCTCGGATCTCGAAGCGGCGCAGGCCCGCCTGCTCCGTCACCGTCTCCGTCAGGACGCCGTTCTGGTCGTACACCTCAATAACCAGGCCGTACAGACTGGGACTTTCCGCGCTCCAGAGCCGGGGGCTGTCCACAGGCAGGACGGCCTCCCCCTCCGCCGGGAGGGAAACGTCGGCCCCCGCGATCTGCCGCTCCCCGTCGTACAGGCGGCACACGGCATGGCCCCGGCCCAGGGCCTCCATGGAAACGCGGACCTCGCCGGCGGTGAAATCGTCCCGGAGGGGCGTGGTGATCTTCAGATCCCGGATGTGGACTTCCGGAACGGCGTACAGGAACACGTCCCGGAAAATGCCGGAGAAACGGAAGAAGTCCTGATCCTCCATCCAGCTGGCGTTGGTGTACTGAAACACCTGGGCCGCCAGCTTGTTCTCCCCGGGGACCAGGTAGTCCGTCAGCTCGAACTCCGACGGGGTGAAGCCGTCCTCGCCGTAGCCCGCGTAATGGCCGTTGCACCACACCGCCAGGCCGCTCTCCGCACCCTGGAAGGAGACGAAGATCCGCTTCCCCGCCAGACGCTCCGGCAGGGTGAAGTACCGGACGTAACTTCCCACCGGGTTGAACCGCTCCGGGACCTCCCCGGGCTTCACATCCTCCAGGCCGTCCCAGGGGTACTGGGTGTTCACGTACTGGGGGCGGCCGTAGCCCTGCATCTGCATATGGGACGGCACGGGGATGACGTCCCAGCCCCGGCAGTCCGCGTCCGGGGCGAAGAAGCCGGGGACGGCCCCCTCATAATTTTCCGCGTAGTGGAAGAACCAGTCCCCGTTGAGGGAAAACCTGGGGGACCCCTCCGGGAGGACATAGCCGTGGTCGGAGTGGGGCGCTTCCCGGCGGTCCTGGAAAAATTCCGGGGATTTGGTCAGCGCATAGTTGAATTCCTTCATACGGCCTCCAAAACAATCAATTTCCCTAAGAAGTCGCCCTTCATGTTGGGCAGCAGCAGTCCGCCGTACATCCAGCCCGCGCCGGAACGGATCTCGCCGGTTTCGCTGGAGCGGTAGCGCTTCTCCGCGTCCAGGCCCCGCAGGGGCAGCAACACGTCCCGTCGCCGCTGGCGGCTCATGACGTGGACGTAGTCGATGACGGCGGTTTTCTTGTCCTTGGTCACGGCCATGAGGGCGTCGTACTCCTGATTCCCGCCGTAGGAGGCCAGACGGTAGTAGTCGCCGTCGTGGAATACGGGGCCGTATTTCCGGTAGTTTTCCAGCTGGCCGGGGATCATAGCCAGCTCCTCCTCCGTCAGCTTGGTCAGATCCAGCTCATACCCGAAGCACCCCGGCAGGGACACCAGCCCCCGGGTTTCGAAGGGCGTGCTCCGCCCGTTGGTGTGGCTGGGGCAGGCGGCCACGTGGGCCCCCATGGTGGACAGGGGGTAGATGAGGGCGGTGCCCTCCTGGATGCGCAGGCGGTCCACGGCGTCGGTGTTGTCGGAGGTCCAGATCTGGGGGCTGTAGTACAGCATGCCCGGGTCGAACCGCCCGCCGCCGCTGGCGCAGTTCTCCAGCAGCAGGTGGGGGAAGTCCGTCAGCATGCGCTCCTGTAGCTCATAGACCCCCAGCACGTACCGGTGGAACAGCTCTCCCTGGCGCTCCCCCTCCAGGCAGAAGCTGGCCACATCCGTCAGGGGCCGGTTCATGTCCCACTTGACGTACTCGATGTTGGCGGAGGAGAGGACCTTGCGGAGCTGGTCATAGATACAGTCCCGGACCTCCTTCCGGGACAGGTCCAGCACCAGCTGGGTCCGGCTCAGCATGGGGGGCCGTCCGGGGATCTGGAGGGCGTAGTCCGGGTGGGCCCGGAACAGGTTGGAATCCGGGCACACCATCTCCGGCTCCACCCACAGTCCGAACTTCATCCCCAGCTTGTTGACCTCGTCCGCCAGGTACTTCAGCCCGCCGGGGAGCTTCTTCTCATTGACAACCCAGTCCCCCAGGCTGTTGGTGTCCGTATCCCGGCAGCCGAACCAGCCGTCGTCCAGCACCAGCATTTCGATGCCCCGGGCGGCGGCGGTGCGGGCGATGTCCAGCAGCTTCTCCGTGTCAAATTTAAAGTAGGTGGCCTCCCAGTTGTTCACCAGGGAGGGCCGGGGCTTGTCCTTCCAGGGCCCCCGGGTGAGGTGGTTCCGGTACAAGTCGTGGAGGGCGTGGGTCATTCCGTCCAGGCCCGTGCAGGAGTAGGCCAGCACCGCCTCCGGGGTCTGGAAGCTCTCGCCGGGGGCCAGACGCCAGGCGAAGTCCCGGGGATGGATGCCGATCACCGCCCGGAGCTGCTCCTGCTGGCTCATCTCCACCTGGGCCAGGAAGTTGCCGGAGTAGACCAGGTGCATGGCGTAGACCTGCCCCTGATCCTGGGTGGCGGTATGCTCCGCCAGGGCCAGGAAGGGGTGCTCCTCGGCGGAGGAGATGCCCAGGAGGGAGCCGACGCCCTGCCGTCCCCAGGCCACCGGACGGCGGCTCACCATCCGCTCGTAGGCCCAGCTGCCGTGGAGGGTGATGAGGTCGAAATCCTTGTTGTCCATGTCCAGGCAGGCGGAGAGGGCGGCGGTGAGGGTGACGGGCTTGCCGCCGCGGTTCTCAATCCGCGCGCTGCGGCAAATCACGTCCAGCTTCTCAAAGGCTGTGTACAGCAGGGAAACCTCCAGGTCCAGATACCGGTCATGGCACCGCAGCTCCAGGGTGGCGCAGTCCCCTTCGCCGCCGTAGGTGGCGGGCAGGCCGGGGAGGGCGGGCTTGCCGCTGTAGATTTTGTGGGACAGGTAGGTCAGGCCGCAGGACCGGTAGCCCTCCGGCGTCTCCGCCTGGAGGCAGCTCTCCCGGAAGTCTCCCAGGCCGTGGCCGGGATACTCCGCCGGCAGGCGGCCCATCAAGTCCGCCTGCCGCCCGTTGTTCCGGAAGTCCGTTCCCCCGGCGGGCAGGCGCAGGAGGTACCCCATGTTGTCATCGGGAATCCGCCTGCCGTAGTACGTGTGGCACAGAAAGCCCTCCTCATCTACGATGCTGATGAGATAGGTGGAGCCGGGGGTGTCCAGACGGAACGCCCGCTCCTCTTGGTTGTAAGAAATACCCATAGCTGCTCCTTTTGTTTTTTGCATCAAATTCGGCGGCGCGCCGCCGTAAAAAACGTGCGCAAAAAGCGGCCTCCCCCGGCTTCCCGGAAGAGGCCGCTCCTACCACGATGATACGTGGTTTCCCGCCGCCTGTCAATCAAAATCTGCGCAAAGACGCCAAAAGCTTTCCGGCGGGCCTGCGCCGGGTCACCGCCCGCCCAGCTCCGCCGCCGCCCTGGTCATGGCATCGGTGACGTCCCCCTCCAGGATGTCCATGGACGAGGCGAACATGATGTTGATGGGGTAATCGAAATTCTCCACATTGCACCCGCAGATGTCCCGGTACTCCCGCTCGGGCCCCAGGCTGGGGACCCGGTCAATCATGCGGGCGGCGCTGTCCATGTACCCGTACAGCTTCTTCCCCAGCTGGAAGGCCATGCCGCACTCGAAGGCGGTGTCGCTGTCCGGCTCCCAGCCGTGGAAATCGTTGAGGTTGGCGATGAGGATGTCGCAGTCCCGCACGTGCCGCTGCTGCCGGTAGAAGATGTGGTAGGCCCGGGCGTAGGGGTCGTCCGCCAGCTCCCGGGGCAGCGGACAGACCTCGTCCGTGGGCGCGACGACCCGAAGCCCCAGCCGGTCCCCCAGCGCCCGGACGGATGCGTACCAGTTCTGGGCGTCGGGGTCGTACCGCTCCGGGCCGGCGACGTAAACGACCGGCCGGCCATCCGTCCCGGGCGCGTTTTCCGCCGCGGGGGGCGGGGGAGGCGGGGCGAAGGCGGCCCGCTTCCGCTCCTCCTCCCGGTCCAGGGCGAACACCTGGAGGCAGTCGTCAAAATCGCCCTCCACGATCTTCATGGCCCCCACCACGTTGGGGGAGAAGGGCAGGTCGCCGTAGGGCAGGGGCCGGCCCTTCCGGTCATACGCCGTACCGTCCCGCAGGACGCTGCCCTGGTACTTCCAGACCATGGGCCGCTTGTCCCTGGTGTAGCCGTAGCAGTGGGCCCCCCTGGCGTAGGCCATGCCCACCTCGTAGACGCTGCCCCCGTCCACGTCGGCGCCCCGGTAAAACTCCAGATTGCAGAGGATGGCGGTGGACTCGTTCATGCACCGGGCGCAGTTTTCAAAAATGGCGTCCCCGTTTTTCCGCAGGTCCTCGTGGCTCAGGTCCAGCTCCCCGTCGCTGGGCATGGTCACGTCGAAGCCCTTGACCCGGGCCCGGTCCCGCATGACGTACCAGCGGGGGTAGCCGTCCTCATAGAAGCACATGGGGCCGGCGATATACAGCTTTTCTCGTTTCATGTCCGCGCTCCTTACTGCAGGACCAGATCCCGCAGGAGGTGCAGGAACCGTCCGTAATCAGCCTCCGCGCCGATCTCAATGAGGGGCAGATGCTCCCAGACGAAGTGGTGCCGCCGGTCCAGGACGGTCATGCCCAGGGTCAGCGGGCTCTGGGTTTCCACCCCCACGCGGCCCCGGATGGTCTTCACCAGGGTGGGATCGATGGCGTAGGCCACGGCCATGCAGTCGATGATGGTGGTGTACGCCTCGAAGCCCCGCCCGGCGGCGAACCGGATGGCCTGGGACAAAAACCGCGCCTCGGGCCGGGGGCTCTCGGCGAAGGCGGCGATGTCCTCCGGAGAGAAGTTCACGTCAAAATGGGTAGCCACGTCCAGCCCCAGGGCCACCAGGGGGACTCCGGACTCATAGACGATCTTGGCCGCCTCCGGGTCCACGTAGACGTTCCACTCGCTCTGGGGCGTGTCGCCGGTGGCGTTGAGGAAGGCGTACCGGTTCAGCCCGAAGGCCCCCGAGATCGCCACCACACCCGCCAGCTGTCCGGCCAGGGCCGGCTCCTTCACCAGGGCCATAGCCAGGTTGCTCATGGGCCCCGTGCAGAGGACCGTCACCTCGCCGGGGTTCTCCCGGGCCAGCCGTATGATGAGGTCCGACGCGTGCTCCTCCGCCAGGGGCATGGAGGGCTCCGGCAGGAAGTTCTCCGCCTGGCCGTCGCTGCCGTGGGTGAAGGGGTCCGGCGGGGCGGGACGGACCATGGGACGGGCCATGCCCCTGGCGGCGGGGATGTCCTGCCTGCCCAGCAGCTCCAGCACCTTCCGGGCGTTGACGCTGGTGACCTCCACCGGATAGTTGCCGCTGACGGCGGTCACCGCCAGCAGCTCCAGCTGGGGGGCCTTGGCGGCCATAATGATGGCCACGGAGTCATCCATACCCGGATCGCAGTCCAGAATGATTTTTTTCAACCCAAACGCCTCCTCTCAGCCTTCGCTGCCGTCCGCCTGGACCTTGACGAAGTACTCCCGCTTCCGGGGACCATCGAACTCCAGGAAGTAGATCCCCTGGGAGTGGCCCAGCAGCAGCTTCCCCTGGTGGATGGGGATGGTGAGATTGACGCCGATGAGGGAGGACTTGACATGTCCCGCCGCGTCCTGGGGTGTGTCGTGCTGATGCTTGAAGTCGATGCGGGTGGGGATCAGACGGCAGATCTCGTCCTGCAGGTCCAGAAAGCCGTTGGGATCCCAGAAGGAGGTGATGGTCAGTCCCGCCGTGGTGTGGGGGATGCAGATCACGCACAGCCCCTCCTGGACGCCGCTCTCCTCCACAACGGCCTTCACGTCGTCCGTCAGCGCGGTGACGCCGCGCTCCTGGGTGGTCAGCTTGATATTCCTCAGCATAGCTCGCTCCTCACTTTACGATGATTTCGCTCTGGGTGATGCCCCGTCCGCCCTGGGCGAAGGCCCAGGGGCCCTTGCAGCCCCGGCCGTCCTCCTCGCCCAGGAATTCGCCCAGGTACCCCGCCAGGAGGCACAGGGGAGCGAATTGGGACAGTACGCCGCTGTGGGCGTACCGGGTTTCCGGGGTAAGGACCGCCTGACAGGTCCCCTGGTCAAAGCGGTTCTCTCCGGAGGTAACCGCCAGCAGGGGCCGTCCCATGTCCCGCCCGGCGTAGTCGGCCAGCTCCAGGGCCCGGCTGGCGGCAGGACTGCCGCCGGCGCAGACCAGGACCGTCCCAATCTTCTCCACGTTCTTCATGAAGAAGTTCATGTGGAGCCACTCCTCGGTGTTGATGCACATGGCGTACCGACCGACGGCCTCGTAGATCTTCGCCTGCCCGAACCAGGCGGCGGCGTAGTCGGGGCCCGCGCCGATGAAGTCGAACGCCTCCAGGCCCTTCCACTCCCCGGCCAGCCGCTGGATCTGCTCGTCCATGGCCGGGAGCGCCCGCTCCAGCGCGTCCGCCTGGGCCAGCAGGTCGGCGCGGTAGTCCATGGCCTGATCCATGGTGTACCGGCCCCGCACCTCCCCGAAGCGGATGGCCAGCAGCAGCAAAGCCAGCAGGGATACCAGATAGGACCGGGTCCCCGGCGCGCTCTCAAAGGGCGGGACGGAGAGGGGGAGAATCCGGCTGGCGCAGCGGCCCAGGGGCGAATCCGGGTTCCCCGTCACCCCCAGGGCGAAGGCGCCGTGGGCCACAGCCCGCTGGATCGCCTCGCTGACCCGGGCAATGCCGCCGGAGTTGCTGACCGCGATGACCAGGGGATTGTGGGGGGCGAAGCCCAGCTGGCTCTCGCTGTAGTACCGGCTCAGCTCGATGGCGGGAACCACCTCGGTGGGGATGCCCGTCAGAGCCTCAAAGGCGTACCGGACCGCCATGGCCGCAGCGTGGGAATCGCCGCAGCCGGTCAGGACGATACGCTGGATGGAAAAGATCTCCGGCGTGGTCAGGGCCTTCCGGCACTCCGGCTCAAGGCAGCCGTACTGCTGCCGCAGAAGCTCCGGGAGGCTCCAGACCTGCCGGCACATGGCGTTGCTCGCTTGTTTCATAATATACTCCTGTCTCTTCAGAATATAGATTCGCCTGTCCGCGCCGCCGGGGCGGGCGGACAAAAATTTATGAGGATTGATTGACAGACAGCCGCCAAAACGGTATGATAGAGGAAAATATATACGATTTACATAAGAATGAGGTGCAGACCATGGCAGACGGCTACGCTTTCCAGGATTTCATCGACCGGGACTCCCCCATCCCCCTCTACCTGCAGGTTTCCGCCGATATGACCCGCCGGATCGCGGAGGAGGAGTGGCGGGTGGGCGACCAGCTCCTGCCGGAGAACACCCTGGCGGAGCTCTACCAGATCAGCCGCATTACCACGCGGCAGGCCCTGGCCCAGCTGGAGAGGGACGGCCTGATCTCCCGGAAGCGGGGGGAGCGCACCGTGGTGCAGGCCCGGCCCCAGTACATCGTCCAGGAGCTCCAGTTCCCCAGCCCGGAGGGAAGGCGGCCCATTGTCAATCCCGCCGAGCAGATTACCTCCGCAAACGTTCGCATTGTCGGCCTGACCGCCCCCGACCGCCGGGCCGCCCGGATGCTCCAGCTGCCGGAGGACGCGCCCCTGGTCTACCTGGAGCGGTACTTCCAGAACTGCGGGAAGGTGGTGGGCATCAACCGGGCCTGGTTCCCCCGGGAGCGGTTCCCGGACCTGGCGGAGCGGGGCCTCCTCCGCCAGAGCATCTCCGCCACCCTGCAGGAGGTCTATCAGACGGAGACGGAGGCGGTGGAGAATTTCATCGCGGCCATCACCCTGGACGCCCGCTGCGCCAGGATTCTGGACGTCCCCTACGGCTCCCCCGCCCTGCGGATCGACTCCGTCCACTTCGGCGTCCGCCACGTCCCCATCGAGTTCGCCAGCACCATCTGGAACGGGGCCAACGCCCAGTTCCGCCTGATGGTATCCCGGGAGGACTAGGGCTTGTTTGATAAATGGCGGAATGCCCAACAGCGAGAGATTTTTTCGCTGGGCAAGGCAAAAATTCGCAGGAATCCTGACGGATTTCAAGAATTTTTAACGCCGCACAGCGGAAAAAGATCCGCTGCTTGGGCGTTTTGACATTTTTCAAACATGCCCTAGAGGGACAAGAGGTACTCCCCTACCTTCACGCTGTAGGCCAGCGCGTCCTGCGCCAGCGCGTCGGGGAGGGTAGCGGTGTAGCGGTGGATCTCATAGGTAAAGTCCCCGGCGTAGCCGACCTCCCGCAGGGCCTCCATGACGGGGGCCCACTGGACGCGGCCGTTAAAGGGCAGCAGGTGGTCGCTGTCGATGTTGATGAAGTCGGAGATATGGGTGGCCCGGAGCTTCCCGCCCAGCAGGCGCAGCACGGCGACGGGGTCCTGGCCCATGATGGCCGCGTGCTCCACGTCGCAGCAGACGCCGGCCATGGGGCTGTCCAGCCGGTCCACCAGCTCCAGCAGCTCCTCTGGCTGGGCCGTATAGCGGCGGCGGGGCGCGATGTTCAGGTCCCATAGGTTTTCTATGGCCAGCCCCACCCCCTCGCCGGCGGCGTAGTCCAGCAGGGGGCGGAAGTACCGCAGGTTCTTCTCCAGGGATTTTTTCCGCCAGTCGGCGGCGGCGAAGTCCGTCCCCGCATGGATGACCAGCCAGGGGATACCCAGCCGGGCGGCGCACCGGACGGACCGCCGGATCAGCCCGTCCATTTCCTCCCGGCGGTCGAAGCCGCCGTCGCAGAAGTTATAGAAGGGGGCGTGGGCCTGGCTGAAGGACACCCCCCAGTCCCGGGCGCACCGGGCGACTTCCTCCAGCCACGCCTCGTACCCCTCCGTGACGAATTCGTTGCGGAAGGTGCAGCAGTCGTGGAAGTTCATGTCCATGACCCGGTAGCCCGCCCGGGCGCACCGGGCGATGGAGTCCGTGATGGCCGCCTTGCTGCCGTCGGGGCGGTTGAAGTAGATGTTGGTGGAGGTCGACAGGCGCATCAGCTTTTCCCGCAGAATTTCTCTACGGCCTCCTGTACGCCCTGGAACTCCCGGGCCTGGCACACATAGCCGGCGTAGGGGCGGGCGTTGTCCGATACGTTGCCCACCGCGGCGGACTGTCCCGCCGCCTGGAAGAGCTGGATGTCGTTGTCATCGTCCCCGATGACCAGCACCTCGTCCATGGAGACGCCCAGATGCTGGACCAGAAGCCGCAGCGCCGCCGCCTTGTTGGAGCCTTTTTCGTTGAGCTCCAGGGCCTTGAGCCGGTAGCGCACGTACATGAAGTCGCCGGGGACGGCCCGCAGCTTCTCCTCGATCTCCAGGATCTTTCCCTCCCGCACCGTGTCCATGATGAGGAGCTTGTCCGCCCGCAGCTCCGCCCACTCATCGTCCGTCAGGGGCTGGGCCTCGTAGGGGCGGTTCCGCTTCTCCCCCTCCCGGATGATCCAGGGGGTGATCCGCTCCGTCCGCTCCTCCCCCTGGAAGGTGAAGAGGACGGACATGCCCTCTGCATAGCACTCCTCAACCAGCTCCCGCAGGGGCCGCAGGGCGAACTGCCGGCGCAGCACGGCCCGGTCCCCGTCTATTATCGTGGCGCCGTTGGTGACGATATACGGATGGCGCAGGCCCATCTGGGCCGCCTTTTCCCGCATATAGCCCTCCGCCCGGCCTGTAGCTACGGTGAACATGATCCCCCGGGCCTCCAGGGCCGCGATCCACTCCGCCGCGCCGGGGGGGATGATTTCGTCCCGGCCTATCATGGTACCGTCCATGTCGCACACGACCAGCTTAATCATGGCAAATCACTCCTATCGTTTCAGATGAAAACCAGGCAGGGACGCAGCCGCCCCCGCCTGGTCGTTTTCTTATCCGTTGGCCCGGATATATTCGGTCAGCTTGGCGTTGAAGTTATCCACAATATTGTCGTGGCATTCCTGCTTTGTGATCTCACCGGCCGTCCACGCGATGAAGTTTTCCTTGCACAGGGTGTTCAGCTCCCAGTTGATGAGGTCCATGGGCTCCTGCATGCCGGGGTCGGAGTTCTTCAGCTGCTCCACCGCCACGGCGGCGTTGGGGTTCCCGTCGATAAAGGTCTGATAGGCCTCCGTCTCATAGGCGCTCTTGCAGATGGGCAGGTAGCCGTTGTTCTCGAAGAGGTACATCTGGCTGTCCGCGGAGGCCATGAACTGCATGAACTCCCAGGCCGCCTGCCGCCGGGCGGCGTCGCCCTTGTCAAACAGGGCGATGGAGCCGCCGCCGACCGCCGCGCTGGCCTTGTACTGGCTGGAGCAGGCGGGCAGGGGGGCTACGCCCAGCTCAAACTTGCCCTCGGCGTTGCTGGCCATAGCGGCCAGCTGGGCGGAGGACTGGAAGTTGATGGCGGACAGACCGTTGGCGAACTCGCCCCGCTCGTCGTCGTTGACCGCCTTGTAGCCGCCGGTGGCGATGACCTTCTCCCACTCGTTGAGGAAGGTCATGAGGGAGCCGTCCTCGCCGATGGTCAGCTTGGAGATCATGGCGTCCCGGCCGCCGCCGTTGTCGCCGATGTAGTTGCAGCCCGTATCGCTGACGCCGGACAGGAAGTTGACCAGCTCATAGCGGTCCATCTGGATGTTCAGGCCGTAGCGGGTCACCGCCCCGCTGCCGTCCCGGACGGTCAGCTTGTCCGTCCACTGGGCCAGCTCCTCGATGGTGGCGGGCGGCGCGTCGGGATTCAGCCCGGCCTCCCGGGCGGCGTCCTTGTTGTAGTACATCAGCATGGTGGAGGCGTTCAGCGGCAGGGAGATCAGCTGCCCCTCGTAGGTGTAGGAGCGCAGGAAGTTTTCATAGATGTCCTCCTTCTGCAGGGTGATCTCGTACTCGCCGGAGGAGTAGATGGTATCCAGGGACACCAGATTCTCCATCTGCAGGACCGTGGACAGACCGGCGGCATAGATCTGCCCCACGTCGGGGAAGTTCTTGTAGTCGTTGGCCTGGACCAGGGTCTTCAGCTTCTCCACCACGTCGCCGCCCTGGAACACGGAGTTGACGAAGATGCCCTTCTCCTTGCCCACGGTTTCGTTGAACTGGTTGACCAGATACTCGGTGGAGGTGGCCATAGCGCCCTCCGCGGAGTTCCAGTACTCAATGGTGATCGTCCCCGCGGCGGGAGCGTCGGGGGAGGCGGGCGCATCGCCGCCGGGGTTGGATGTGCCGCTCTTGTCGCCGCAGCCGGCCAGCAGGGCCAGCAGCAGAACCGCGGACAGCGCGAGACTCAGTAGCTTTTTCATGGTTATCCTCCAAATCATTTTTGTGCCGGGAACACGTTCTGTATTGCAAGCGGCAGCGGGTCAGCCCTTAATGGCGCCGCCCATCATGCCGCTGACAATCTTCTTGCGGAAAATCAGAAAGATCATCGCCGTGGGAACCAGGACCATCATGGACGCGGCCATGATGGGGCCGTAGACGTTGCCGTCCTCGTTGTTGAGCATGGTCACGCCCACCTGCACCGTCCGCATCAGCGGATTGTTGGTCACCAGCATGGGCCACAGGTAGGTGTTCCAGGTGCTGATGAAGGAGGAGATGAACACCGTGGTCAGCACCGGCGTGGAGGTGGGGAGCAGGATCTTGAAGAAGAACCGGATATTGCTGCACCCGTCCACGTAGGCCGCCTCCTGGAGGGTCTTGGAGAAGGTGAGGAAGTTCTGCCGCATCATAAAGATGTTCATGGCGGACACGCAGAACACGCTCATCATGCCGATGTAGGTATTCACCAGCCCCAGCCGGGAAATGGTCTGGTAGTTGGTCACCAGCACCACGTCGGAGGGGATCATCACCGTGCCCAGGCACAGCATGAACAGCAGATTGCGCCCCTTGAACTCATAGAAGGCGAAGGCAAAGGCGGCGAAGGAGGCGGTAATCAGCCGTATCACGCTGCTGGCCCCGGCCAGGATCAGGGAGTTGATCATAAACCGCCCGATGGTGGTGGTTTCCATCACGTTCCAGTAGTTGTCCAGGGTCCACTCCTTGGGGAAGATGGTGGGCGGGATGGACTGCACCTGGTTGGGCATCATGAAGGAAACGAAGAAGCAGTAAATCACAGGGAACAGGACCAGCAGGCCCAGCAGAATGGCCGCCGCTTGAAAAGCCGCCTTTCCCAGGTCCTTTTTCGTTTTCGATGCGGAAACGCGCTCCATTTGCAATTTCCCCCTTAGTCGTAATTGACGTATTTCTTCTCAAACCCGAAGCTGAGCAGCATCATCGCAAAGGTGATGAGGAAGGCGATCACCGCCGCGGCGTAGCCGTTATTGTAGTTCTGGGCATTCACCGACTGGGTGTACATGTAGGAGATCATGGTGGACGCGCTGCCGCTGCGCCCGCCGTCGGAGAGGATGATCACCAGCCCGGACATCATCATGCTCTTGGCCAGGGAGTTGATGATCAGGAAGAACACCGTGGGGGAGATAATGGGCAGGATGATCCGGGTGGTCAGGCGGACGGCCCCCGTGCCCTCCATAGTGGCCGCCTCGATCAGGTCCGCAGGCACGTTGCGCACGGCGGCCAGCAGGAACAGGAAGTTGTAGCCGATGTTCATCCATACGGAGATAAAGCTGATGGCGTAGATGGTGAAGCGGCTGTCCGTCAGCCAGCTGATGTTGGTGCCCAGCAGCTCGTTGAGGATGCCCAGGGAGGGGTTGTACATCAGCTCGAAAATCATGGCGCACACCGAGGAGGACATGGCCATGGGCAGGGCGTACATCGTCTCATAGACGGGGGAGCAGAGGGTCTTGCGGCTGGCTACCATAGCCAGGACCAGGGCGATGAAGACCGAAACCGGGACGGAAGTCAGCACGTAAAGGAACGTGTTTTTCACCGCCGCCAGGAAGTCCTTGTCCTGAAGGATGCGGAGGTAGTTTTCCAGTCCCACGAACTCCCGCCGCACCCCCATGAAGTTGGTGAGGAAAAAGCTGTTGAACACCGTCTTAATAAAGGGATAGTACGTAAACAGGAAAAAGAAAAGCAGCGCCGGGAGCAGATACGCCAGCGGCTCGAACTGGCGTAAGCCTTTTCGTCTCATTCTCCATACCCTCCGCCTTCGTGTGGTTTAGTTGTTCTATTGTATGTATCATAATACAAGTAGGCGCGCAAATCAATTGTGCGATATAACAATGTTTCCGCCGATGGTTTGTGGAAAGGATACAAGCCGACCCTGATCGATGGCCTTTTGTGTTTTTCGACTTTTCTGCTTTTAAGAAGCTGTATTCATAGGCGGGGGATGCAGTCTGGGCGAGGGATTTTGCTGTCCTGCAAGGCAAAAAATCGCAGGAATACTTGGCGTATTTCAAGATTTTTTAACGCGGCAGGGCGGCAAAAGACCCGCCCAGACGGTGTGCAACGCCTGTGAATACAGCTTCTAAATATTTCCACCGAAAATTCCCTCTTGCAATCCGTTCCGCAATCGTGTATAATAGGGCCAACGCCATGAAATACCCTCCGCAGGCATTCGTGTTGAGGTTCCGGTCCCGCGCAATGGAAGCCTGTGAACCATGTCAGGCGGGGAACCGAGCAGCATTAAGCGGGACGATATGTGCCGCGAGGGCTCCGGTTCGGAGCGGATGCTTGCGGAGAGTATTTTGCGGCGCACGATAGGGGCCATTAAGGCCCCTATTTTTTGTAGACGGGAGGTATCCGTATGTATCAGGCACTATACCGCAAATGGAGGCCCAGGTCCTTCTCTGACGTGGTGGGTCAGGAGCACATCACAGAGACTCTGCGCCGTCAGGCGGCTCAGGGGCGACTCAGCCATGCTTACCTGTTTACTGGAACCCGCGGCACCGGCAAGACCACCTGCGCTAAAATCCTGGCCAAGGCGGTCAACTGCCGCAACCCAGTGGACGGCGACCCCTGCAACCGGTGCCCCGCCTGCCTGGGCATTGATAACAGCAGTCTTCTGGATGTGCTGGAGCTTGACGCGGCCAGCAATAACGGCGTGGACCAGGTCAGGGCCCTGCGGGACGAGGCCGTCTATTCCCCTGCCAGTGTGAAATACCGGGTGTATATCATCGATGAAGTTCACATGCTGTCCATTTCCGCTTTCAACGCCCTGCTGAAAATTCTGGAGGAGCCTCCGGCTCATCTGATTTTCATTCTGGCCACCACAGAGCTCCACAAGGTTCCTGCGACCATTCTCTCCCGGTGCCAGCGCTTTGCTTTCAAGCGCATTCTGCCCAGGGATATCGCCGCCCGGCTGCTCTATGTAGCTGGGCAGGAGGGCATAGAGCTGACGGAGGAGGCCGCTGGGCTGCTTGCCCGCCTCTCCGACGGGGCAATGCGGGACGCGCTGAGTCTGCTGGACCAGTGCGGCGCGGCGGGAGGCGCCGTCAGCAGCGAGCGAGTACTGGATGTCCTGGGTTTGGCGGGGAATTTGCAACCGGCGGAGCTGATGGGCTGTTTGCTGGGAAGAGACGCGCAAGCTGCTCTGCTGACTTTGGACCGGCTGTACAGGGGAGGCAAGGATGTGGGTGCGCTGCTGGGCGAACTGTCCGCCCTGACCCGGGATCTGCTTATCCGCATGACTGCGCCGGAGGGCGGCGCTGCGCTGCTGTCCGGCGGGGATGACGACGGCCTGATGGACCGCCTGAGCCAAGGTGTCAGCCCCACCCGGCTGCTGTTCATGGCCGCCCAGCTGCAAAGCGTTTCCGCTGCGCTGCCGCTCAGCGCCAACCGGCGTACCGACGCGGAGCTGTGCCTGCTGCGGTTGTGCGATGAGAGCCTCTGCGGCGACGTGGTGGCACTGGCCGCCCGGCTGGTGCGGCTGGAGGAGGGGGGCGCGGTTTCCGCCGCGTCCTGTGTCCAGTCTTCGCGGAAAACAGCCGTCGGGTCCACGCCGTCTGTTGTGGAAATGGATGGTCCGCCCTGGGAGGAGGAGCGTCCGCCTCTGCCGGAAGCACCGCCGGAGGATGAGCCCCCCTGGGATGCCGGTCCGCAGCCTTACAGCGAACCGGCCTGTCCGGTTTCGCCGGTTTCAGAAAAACCGAAACGGAAAAAGTCCGCTCCGGCGGCCGCTTCCGCTCCCTGCTGGGAGCTGTGGGGAGAGCTGGTGGAGCAGTATAAAAACCAGCTCACACCGATGTTCTGGTATATGCTGGATGACGCGCGGGGAGCTATGGAGGACGGTGCGCTGGTGGTGCGCTGCGGCGACGAGCTGACGATGGAGAGCCTCAACAGCCCTGAGGCTGTGAAGGTGATTCAAGCCGTTACGGAGGAGAAGCTGGGCAGGCCGGTGACGGTGCGGTTTATTATGGACGACGGCAGTGCCCAGCCGGTGGACAAGCTGGAGGAGCTGATCCGGCAGGGCAGCAGATTTGAAAACTTTACCGTGAAGCCATAGGGAGCGAAGTGACGGAAATAGAGATCAGGTCCTGTGGGGATGTGCGAGAAGGCCTGCTTTGTCCATATGGCCTGACGGTGCAATACACTGATTGTGCGGAAAGAGCTGTGATGAAAAATCTCCGGGCTGGGAGGAATCCCGAGCCGGAGATTTTTCATCACAGCTTCCGATAATGGTAAAACGCGGCGAAGTTGTTGAAGAGGACATCCTCCAAAAAGTCCTGCTCCAGTCCCAGCGCCAGGGTCTTGTCCAGCTCCTTCTGAGGACACCAGATGGGGTAGTCGGAGCCCCAGAATACGTGGGTGGGGTCGTACTCACGGAGAATAGAGTACAGAGGGGCCTTGTCCGTAACGTAGCTGAAGGAGGAGCTGATGTCAGTGTAGACGTTTGGCAGCTTTGCCAGAGGACGGATTTTCTCAATATCCCAGTCCCCCCAGTTGCCCAGGTGGGCGGCGATGCACCGAAGCTTGGGGAAGGTCTCCGCGATAGGGATCATCCGGCGGGGGCCGGAGACGTTCACCCGGGGGTCTCCCATGTGGGCAATGAGAAACATATCATTTTTCTCCATCTCCTCAAACATGGGGAACAGCCGCTCATCGTTGAGCACGAAGTGCTGGAACTCCGGGTGGAGCTTCACGCCGTGGATCCCATGCTCCCGCATCCAGCCCAACTCCTCCCGGTAATGCTCATATCCGGCGTGAATGGTGCCGCAGGGGAGAAAATGGGAATTGACTTCCGCCTCCGAGCAAATATAGCGGTTGATGTGCTCCACCTGGTGCTCTGTGGTGGCAGCAGAGAAGACCATAGCGTAGTTGATCCCCGCCCGGCGCAGGACGTCCACCAGTTCGGAAACGCTGCCATAGTGGTTGGGCGGCTCGGGGAGGTCGAAATACTCAGCTGTAGCAACGGTGGCCTTGGCGGCGATCTTTTCCGGAAAGATGTGGGTGTGCATGTCGATGACTTTCATGGCGGCGCTCCTGTATGTGTCGGGATATGTAGAGGCGGGTATCTGTGCCCGCCCGGGATTGGTTCCATGCCGTGGAAGAGGCAGGAACCCCGCTCTTCCACGGCGCTATTATATCACACACAAAAGCCTCTACAAAATAGCCGATACCGCCAAAAATGCCACCGTCAGCAAGAAGAAAATCAGTATCAATTTCCACACAAACTTCACCCATCGGTCGTAGGGGACGTCTCCCAGCGCCAGACCGCCCATGACCACTGCCGCTGTGGGTGTGACAATATTCACCAGGCCCGAGGCGGACTGGAAGGCGGTGACAATCAGA
>OFHO01000828.1_pt1 | contig 26033 bp, 18 predicted proteins | sample 1521531 | NCBI WGS metagenome assembly OFHO01 (sample SAMEA3504124, study PRJEB24116) | mouse gut metagenome | biome: mouse gut; feature: mouse-associated habitat; material: faeces | place: Denmark | collected 2011
CTTCTTTTTCTTCTTGCGAAAGAAGAAAAAGAAGCAAAAAGAAGAACGGCCAAAGCGAACAATAAAAAGTGCGAAGTCCAAAACTCCAGGCACTCACTTACGCTCTTTTAGTAAGGTAAGGCCGAAGGCCGTGTAGGGCGAGACTCCGGCGGCACGCCGGGCCAGGCACTCGCTTACGCTTCTTGCAAAAGTTAAGCCCCCAAAGGGGGCGGTTAGGGAGAGACGCCGGAGGCACTCCGGAGGGCGAGACTCCGGCGGCACGCCGGACACTCGCTTGCGCCCTTTTATTAAGGAGGTTTTCCCAAATGAACGAGATGATAAAGGCCCTGGAGGCCGCTGCCCAAAAGCGCCAGGTGATGGCGGTTTACCGGGACGAAACGGGGGACAGCTGGAGCGGTATCCCGGTGCTCACCGGCCCCGCCCTTGCGGTGCTGGCCCGCGAACAGGATTTTTCCCTGGACGGCTATTTAGCCATTGGGGCGGGGGGGATCAGCGGGGTGGAGCAGTACGACGATAACGACTTTATCCGCCGGGTGATGAAGGGGGAGGGCATCTACCAAGGTGTGAAGCCCCCTGCCGGCGTCACCGCCTGCCGGGACTGGAAGGAGCTGCTGGAGGGCATCCAAAAGGGCTACGGCGGCTGGTGCATTGCCGAATGCGCCGACGGGGAGGGGGAGCTGTGCTTCTACGTGGGGAAGGTCCTCACCCTGGAGCAAAACCACCTGACCCTGCGTCCGGTGGGGGCGGACGGCCGCTGGAACAGCGAAGCGGCGGTGCTCCCCTACGAGGACCTGCGCACCATCTCCTTTGGGGGAAACTACCTGCGGGTGTACCAAAAGTATACAGGAGGAAGGTAGGGAGGCGCTATGCTGCAAAAGGGCGGTCCGGGGTGGATGTATCCCATCCCGAAGGATGCGGAGTTGGAGCCGGAAGACCACCCCACCGCCAGCTGGCGGGCCCGGAAGTACCTGACCCGGAACCGGGTATTCCGGCGTGTCTGCATCATCTTGGACCTGGTGGCCCAGGCGAGCATCGCCGGGGCGTGGGCCCTGTGGATCTACGACCAAACCGCCGGGGCAGGGCTTGCGGATCCGAACCTTTTGGGGCTGCTCTTTCTCACCCTTGGCCCCCGGTCCATGGCCTATGCCATGGCGGCCCTTTCCGTCTCCGTAAATCTTACCCGCACCTATAAGCCCACCCCAGAGGGATACTGGATGAAGATCTTTAAAAGATGGATCTATGGTATCCCTGTCCTGCTCTTGGCTTATGGGCTTCTGTACCTCCTTTTCCCGGAGGAGCCCTCGTGGGTCCTGGGATTTTTTTACCTGATAGTTTTTTGGCTCCTCAGCGGCATTGCCCATTATCTGCGGGAAAACTGGACCAAGCTCTCCGGAGAACCCCCGGAGGAGGCCAGACAGGGGCCTCTTCTGCGCCTCCGCCAGAGGCTGGCGGGGGAGGAGGCGTTTCTCCGCTTTGCCCTGGGGGCGAATATGGCGGGGGCGCTGCTGGCCTACGGCTTTTCCGCCTTCTTCCTGGTGGATATGGTCTTCCCCATCCCCTGGATGCCGCGGCACTTCGGCCTTTGGGGACTGCTGCCGGTGCTGCTGCGCTGGGCTGCCTATCTTCTCACATACTGCCAGATTTGGCTGAACATCGGCCCCCGTCTGGGCCCTGCCCCGCCGGTATATTGGCGGGAAAATATACAAAAGCGGCTGTATCTTCTCTTTGCCGCCGCGGTGGCTCTGGGCATCCTCAACTGCCTCTTTTACGGGCTGGATGAAAGGGTCTTCGGGGTGGTGCTGGGCCTCCTTATTTGGTGCGGCGGCCTGGGGCGGTATGCCCGAAAGCACAGGGCAAATCTTTATATAGGAGACGGGGCGGATGAAAGGGAATAAAAACTGGCTGGATTGGGCGGTGGAGCTTCAATCCATCGCCCAGGCGGGGCTGCACTACGGCCGGGACCGGTTCGACCTGGAGCGGTACCAGCGGGTGCGGGACATTGCGGCGGAGATGCTGGCGGAGGGGAGCGGCATCCCCCCGGAAAAGGTCCGGGACCTCTTCTGCTGCGAAAGCGGCTACCAGACCCCCAAGCTGGATACCAGAGCGGCCATCTTCCAGGAGGAAAAAATTCTGCTGGTGCGGGAGCTGGACGGCCTCTGGTCCCTCCCAGGGGGCTGGGTGGACGCCGGCCTTTCGGTGGCGGAAAGCGCCGTCAAGGAGGTGCTGGAGGAAGCGGGCCTCACCGTTCGGGCGGAGCGAATCATTGCGGTGCAGGATAGGGAAAAGCACAACCAGCCGGTTTATGCCTGGAAAATCTGCAAAATCTTTGTCCTTTGCACCCTTCTGGGCGGGGCCTTTGTGGAAAACAGCGAAACCACCGAAAGCGGCTACTTCTCCCTGGAGGATCTGCCTCCCCTGGCGGAGGAGAAGAACACCCAGGAGCAGATCGCCCTCTGCTTCGAGGCCCACTGCGCCAAACAGTGGGAAACACAGTTTGACTAGGACGAGACAGGAGGGAATTTTATGGACCTGAAACCGCGCCTCACCTGCCCCAAGTGCGGGCACACCCCGGCAATTCCGCCGTATAAGCGGATTTTTTTCCTGTTCCTTCGGAAGGACGCCGCCTGCCCCGGCTGCGGGACCCCTTTGGAAAATCCCTCCTGGTTCGACGATTTAACCATCTGGCTGGCGGGCCTTTCCATGGTTGCCTCCTTCCTCCTTGCAAGGGACAGGCTCTTTGCCTTGATTTCTCTGTTTGCGGTCCTGCTATTGATGGGGATCGTCTCCCTCTGGGTGCCCTTGGCTTCTGTTCTGCCGGAAAACGATCCCTCCGGCCAGGAGGAGGCCGGGAAAAAGCCTTTTCTGAAAAAACAGCTCACCTGCCCCAAGTGCGGCCAGGCCCCTGTGATGAGCCCTTCCGGCAAAATGTGGCTCTTCTCTTTTCGAAGTAAGCACCCTTGTCCCTTTTGTAAAACGCCTCTTTCCAACCCCTCCTGGTTTGATTTCATACGGATGGGCCTGTTCTTCCTGGGGGTCTTTGGACTGGCCCGTCGCATACCCTCTGCGCCTCTCTTTTTCCTGCTTGCCGCCGGATACTTTCTTCTCACCGGCCTTATCTCCCTATACTTTATCCCCCTGCAAAAGCACTGGAACACCACCGACTACGACGCCCAGGGACACCCCCGCTCCGATTAAGCAGCTCCTGGCAGATGCGTCTTTCCCCCGGTACGCCGGGGGATTTTTTTATTCCCCAGCGGCGGTTTATGTGCTGGAAGTTCCTCCGGAAATTAGTAAAAAACTACTAATTCTATATAAAATTCGTAGAAACGCCATACTTTTGCCTGTCGAATTCTAATTTATTACAAATTCGTAATTTTATGCTTGCAATTTGTTACAAGTTGTAATAGAATGGACACAAGGAAAGGGAAGTGGAGAGCCCTCTCCCAAAAGATTAAAATTTTTATGGAGGAAACACACATGAAAAAGGTACTCGCACTTGTGCTGGCTGTCATGATGCTGGCCACTGTTGCCTTTGCCGAAGTCAGCAATCCTCTTGCTCCTGATGGCACCAATGCCGCTGCTGGCATTCTGCCCGGCAAGGACATCGAGATCAACGCTGATGGTATTCTGGCTGCTCCTGGCGGCTCCGATTATGTCTTCGTTGACAGCAACTACAAGAAAGAGGATGGCAAGGCTCTGAAGTCCCTCAACAGCACCAACTATGTCATCACTGGCATCAAGTATGAGGATGGCAAGGCTCTGGTTGAGTCCGTTAAGTTTGACGATGCCAACGATAAGGTTATTGTCAAGCTGAAGCAGGATTACTCCATGACCAAGCCCAAGAACCTCAACATGACCTTCACCCTGAAGGGCAAGAAGGTTGGCAAGATTAAGCCCGACAACATCGAGGTTCGGATTACTAAGACTGTCAACTATGCTCTGAACGAAGAGGCTCTGGTTCTCGACGGCGACGATCATGTTGTCGTTCCCGATGAGTTCCTTGAGACCACCATCTACAAGGTGAAGGATTCTGGCAGCAACAACTACGGCACCCTGGAGTTCACCACCAAGGATCCTGATGTTGACGTTGAAGTTCGCGTCTACAAGGGTGACAAGCTGTATCTCTACAACACCCTGAAGGCTAACACCGACCTGCTGAAGAAGTATGCCGATGAGGACGCTGACATCACCTTCCTGAACTTCCCCGGCGAACCCTCCTTCAACGCCACTGCCACTGTCCGCTTCTATAAGGAAGAGGGCACCTATATCTACACCCTGAAGGATGGCAAGCTGTCCGCCGTTACCGCTCCCGACGCCAACGCTGGTTCTGCTGGTCAGACCGCTGGCAAGGTGAAGTGGGACGAGGATGAGGGCTGCTACATCCTGAAGACCCGTTCCCTGGCCAAGACCTATGTCTTCTCTGACAAGGCTCTGCCTGTTGACGCTGCGGACGACACCACCCCTGGTGGCAATGTGACCAACCCCGACACCGGCGCTAACGATGTTGTTGGCATCGCTACCGCTCTGGCCGCTGTGGCTCTGGTTTCCGCCGCCGCTGTCTCCCTGAAGAAATAAGTCACACCTGACTTACCTTCTACAAGGAACTAGGCCGAAAGGCTGAAAATGCCCCCCGTCCGTTTCTCCACCGGACGGGGGGTTACCATAACCTCTTGCATTTTGGAGAAAAGCCTGCTATAATAAGGCCATAAGGAGGCACTGCCGGTAGACGGTTAGCCCCCCAAGTTTAGGTTAAAGAAATAACCGCGCTTGTTGGAGCAGGGCGGTTATTTCTTTTTGCCAGCAAATGTAAGACATAGGCTGATAACGCCGATGATAACCAGGCAAAACTGAAACAGCTCACCATATGTAACCATTGCGCTCCCCCCTTTCCGGATTTCCGGAGGGGGACAAAAAGTTTATGACCCTCCGGGAATTTGCCAAAGGAAAATCGCCGGGGGACTAACCACCTACCGCTTTTCGGCAGTGCCAGCTTTATTTTACCAGATTCGCCGTGGTTCGGCAAGGCAAATACTTGCATTCTGGAGAAAAGCCTGCTATAATAAGACCATAAGGAGGCACTGCCGGTAGACGGTTAGCCCCCTAAACGTTGGTTAAGAAATAACCGCACACTTTGGAGGTTGGGCGGTTATTTCTTTTTGCCAGCAAATGTGAGACATAGGCTGATAACGCCGATGATAACCAGGCAAAACTGAAACAGCTCACCATATGTAACCATTGCGCTCCCCCCTTTCCGGATTTCCGGAGGGGGACAAAAAGTTTATGACCCTCCGGGAATTTGCCAAAGGAAAATCGCCGGGGGACTAACCACCTACCGCTTTTCGGCAGTGCCAGCTTTATTTTACCAGATTCGCCGTGGTTCGGCAAGGCAAATACTTGCATTTTGGAGAAAAGCCTGCTATAATAAAGGCCATAAGGAGGCACTGCCGGTAGACGGTTAGCCCCCTAGATGTGAGTTAAGAAATAACCGCACTTGTTGGGAGCAGGGCGGTTATTTCTTTTTGTTGTTACCAAGATATATAAGGAACAATCCAACGATGCCAATAATCACCAGGGAATATTGGAACAGGTCAGCATATGTTACCATCCAGGCGTCCCCCCTTTGATAGAATCTCAGGGGGCAACAAAAGACTTGCGCCCCCTGGAGTAAGTAAATACATCAGGGGGCTAACCACCTACCGCTTTTCGGCAGTGCCAGCTTTATTTTACCAGATTCGCCGCGGTTCGGCAAGGCTGTTCCACAAAAAATCCCCACCTTGGAAATAAATACCCGCCTCCATTCGTTATCTTAATCAGAAAGAAAAATCTGATTGACGGAATGGAGGCCGTTTTTATGAAGAAGTTATACAAAAAAGACCGCCTGTTTACCCTGGGACGCTGGCTGCTGCTGGCCCTATGCCTGGGATTGGCCCTGGCTGCCGCAGGGTGCCGGAAAAATCCCGCAGATGAGCCCCTGACCGTGACAGAGGCTTTCCCCGCCAATGGCGCGGTGGAGGTCCCGGAGGATGCCGCGATTGAAATGACCTTTTCCGTTCCGCCGGAAAAGCTGGACAATTACTTTGTCATCCAGCCGGAGCTGAAGGGCCGGTTCCATTACATGGGGAATACTGTGGCCTTCATCCCCTTCCGGGGCTGGGACCAGGAAAGCGAAACCTGGAGCGATGGCTTGCGCTATGATACCCAGTATACCATCACTATCCAGGCAGGGCTGGGGGCCGAGGGGGGCAAGGGAAAGCTCCAGGAGGACTTTAGCTTTTCCTTCACTGTCTGCCCAGACGGCACAGCCGCCTACACCATGACCAACAAGGCGGAAACCTTCCTGCCCCAGGATTACCCGGTGCTGGACCTGCGCTTCAACACTTGGGGGAAAGAGGGGGTCTCCCCGGAGGAGAGCTTTGCCGTTGCCGTCCACCGGCTGGAGGATGGGGAGCGGTATAAGAAGGAGCTGCACCGGAAAATAAACCTCCCTGGCGAGCTGCGGGTGGATACCGCCGGCCTGCCCCAGGTGCTGGATTTTACCCAAAACGCCGCAGAGCTGCTGGGGGAGGAAGACCTTTACCAGCTGGATATCGTCTTCCCCCAAACCCTGGAAGCGGGCTGGTACGTGGCTACCGTTACCCCCTCGGTCCAGCCGGAGCGTCCGGTGCAGAAGCTCTTCCAGGTTCAGGAAAGCGCTGTCTATAAGCAGATAGGGATGGGGGAGGCTGTCCTTTGGTACAACAGCACCAAAACCGGCGCCGCAGTGAAGGCGCCGAAGCTGGAGGTCTACAGGGACCCCTTCCAGGGGAGCGGGGCGGATTACACCATCACCGGGGATGAAAACGGCATCGCCGTCCTGGATCTTACCCAAATCGCACCGGAGGAGGATGAGAGCACCCGGCCCAACGAGGTTGTCTATTCTCTTACAGCGGAGGACGGCACCGTCTACTACGACCTGATTTATACCAGCAGCAAAAGCGAGCCGGCGCTGAACCAGCAGTACTATGGCTTCCTCTATACCGACCGGCCTATCTACCGTCGGGAGGATACCATCAAGTTTTGGGGGGTGGCGCGCCCCCGGAAGGAGGCGTCCGCCCTCCAGGAAGTGCAGGTGGAGCTGTACCACGGCTGGAACGACCTGCCCCTCTTTACCCAGAGGGTGGCGGTAAGCCCCGATGGGATTTTTACCGGGGAGTTTGCCTACGAGAACATCGCTGGCGACAGCGTTTCCATCAAGGTCTTCCCGGTGGACTACGAGCGGGAGGAGGGGAGCTGGTATACTCCCATCTGTTCCGAGTACGCCGACATCGCCCAGTACAAAAAGCCCATCTATACCGCCGCTATCTCCAGCGATAAGCTCTATTACCGCCCAGGGGAGACGGTGCAGGCCCAGGTGGAGGTGACGCTGGTGGACCGCACCCCCGCCGCCGGGATGGCGATGAACCTCACCGCGCCGGGGTACGATGAGAAAAAATATGTCACCGATGAAAAGGGGCTGATTCAGGTGCCCTTCACCGCCAGCGCCGCGGACAGCTACCGGGGCTGGGGCTGGTATCCTCTGGATTTTCATATCAGCGCTTCCAATGGCGATGCCAGTGATGTGGACCTTTCGGTGCAGGAGACGGTGTATGTCTTCCCCACCACCCTGATGCTGGAGGCGGAAGAGGTGCGCCAGGATAAAAAGAGCGACCTGGTCATCACCGCCAACCAAATTGATTTCAGCAAAATCCCCGGCGGCCGCCAGGTGATTCAGGACTATAGCGCTCTTCGGGGCGCCCCTGCCCAGGCCAATGTGAAGATAGACCTCCACAAGGTGAGCTTTATCCGCACAGATCTGGACCCCTACTATGACCGCTATACCAAGAAGAGCATCCCCCGCGCGGTTTATACCCGAAATGACCAGGTGGAAAAAACCTTTACCCAGCGCACCGGGGCGGACGGGAGCCTGACCATTCCGGATATCCTGCCCCCCACCGAGGGGATGGACTATTACTATGTGGAGATTTCCACCACCGACGGTGGGGAGCAGCGGACCACCCTGGTCCTGGGCAATCCCTGGATTTGCACCCAGGATGAGGAGCGGAAGGGGCACTTCCATACCTTCCAGGTGAAGACCTCCCTCACCAGCACCGAGGAGATGAAGTGGGTTTCCTACTGGGGTGCCACCTTTGCCTATGGGGACGAAGCCCAGTACCAGGTGATGGATAACGGCCTGCCCCTGGAAGAGGGCGGCAGGGTGATGACAAATCTCCTCCAGCGAAACCTCCTGGAGAGCCCCAAGCTGGGTGGCTCCAGCGGGATTATCTCCTGCACCGAGGAAAAGCTCCCCAACTTCACCCTCTGCGGAGCCTACTTCGACGGGGTGCGCATCTATCCCATCAAACCCTTCACCATGGATGTGGACCCGGACAGCCGCTCCCTGGAGCTCCAGGTGCTGCCGGAGCAGGAGGACTACAGGCCGGGGGACACCGCCAAGGTGACCCTGCGCCTCACCAGCCAGGACGGCCAGCCCATCGCCGGCGGGAACGTCTGCCTGGGGGTGGTGGATGAGGCCATCTTCTCCGTTCGGGAGCAGTACATCAATATGGGACAGGACCTTTACGGCTCGGTGTTTTACAGCTATCCCCAGGTTTCCGCCTCCTACATCCAGCACGGGGCCAATATCTACTATGACGACGGCGGCAAGGGAGGCGGCGGCGGTGACGGCGGCGTCACCATCCGGGAGGACTTTAAGGATACAGCAGACTTCCTCACCGGCACCACCGGCGCGGACGGAACGGTGGCCCTGACGGTGAAGCTGCCGGAAAACCTGACCCAGTGGCGGCTGACCGCGGTGGCCCTGGACCAGCGGGCCTATTGGGGCTTTACCAAGAGCCGCCTTTACACCACCTTGCCCTTCCGCATTGACCCCATTCTCTCCGAAACCTTCCTTTCCGGAGATACCATCGCCTGCACCGTTCGGGGCTTCGGCACCGGCATCCAGACAGGGGATTTGGTGCACTACACCGCCTCCATCGAAGGCTACAGCGAACCGCTGGAGACCGAGGCCCAGGCCCCCGCGGGGGAGACCCTCCCCCTGGTGTTCCGGAAGCTCCCCGCCGGGGAATACACCATGACGGTTACCGCCAAGTGCGGTGAATACAGCGACGGGGTGAGGATGCCCTTCTCGGTGCGGGACAGCGCTTTGGTCTTCCCCGTCCACCGCGTTGTGGATCTGGCGGACGGCCTGGGTTCCATCCAGCCCGCCCTCTACCCGGTGGAAATCGACATTTACAACAAGGGCCAGCAGCCCTTTATGCAGGCATGGAGCCTGCTGTACCAGGATAACAGCGGCCGGGCAGACGCCCGCCTTGCCACCGCCGCGGTGGAAAGGGCCGTAAGCGCCTTCTTCGGGGAGGATTATGTGCATCCGGAGCCGGAGCTTGCAAATATCCAGCTCACCTGGGAGGATAACAGCGGGGATACCGGCGGGGTGCGCATCTACCCCTACGCAGAGGCGGATGTGACCGTCTCCGCCAGGGCGGCGGTGGCCGCCTGGGAGCTGCTGAACCGGGATACCCTGTCCAGCTACCTGGATACCACCTACACCAGTACCGATAGCGACCTGGAACGGGCCGCCGCCCTGATGGGCCTTGCCGCCCTGAGAAATCTCTCCGATGAGCAGGAGACGCTGCTGCGCACCAGGGCCAAAAACACCGGCCTGCCGGTGCGGGAAAGCGAATACCTCATCGCAGGGCTGCACTACCTGGACCAGCCCGCCGCCCAAAAGCTCTATTCCCAGATCATCGCCCCAAAGCTCCAGGACCAGCGGGGGAGCCTCTATATTTCGGGGAACACGGCCTACGAGAGCATTGATAACACCGCGGGGGCCCTGGCCTGCGCCGTTCTTACCGGCGCTTCCGACGATGCGGAGAAGATGATGGCGTACCTGGCCAACAACAGCATGACCAGCTACGGTACAATGCGAGGCCCCTGCCAGCTGGAGGCCGCCCTCTATATCAACCACTTCCAGGTGAAGGAGGAGGAACTGCCCACCGTCAGCTATACCTACGGCGGAAAGCGGGAAAAGGTCACCCTCACCCGGAGCGGCAGCCTGCGCCTTGTGCTGGACGAGGCAGACTTTAAGGCCCTGGACCTTCAGACAGAGGGGGACGGTACCGCCCTGGCCAGCCTCTACTACACCGGCACCCCGGAGCAGCTGGAGCTGGCGGATTCCCCCCGCATTGCTGTCACCAAAACCATGGACACCCCGGAGGAGCAGAAGCACCTGGGCGGGGAGACCACCGTCACCATCAAGGTGGAGCTGGACCGGAATATGCCCTATGGCAGATACCGGCTGGTGGAGTGGATCCCCTCCAATATGCGCCTGCGGAGCGTGGATTACTCCGGACGCGGCTACAGCTGCCGCAGCGAGGGACAGCTGCTGACGGTGGACTTCGCCTACGAGCGCGCAAATCCCAACCGGACCTTCACCTTCAGCTACACCGCCACCAGCGTGTTGGATACCGAGTGCTGCCTGGAGCGCACCTACGTCTATCATGAGGAGACGATGGAGTGCGGCCGCACCGAAAAGGGTGAATTCCTCCCCTCGGATTACTATTATCTGGGGGTGGGGTACCTCTTCCGGAAGGAGTAAAGAGGGAGGAATCGCCCTGGAGGGACTGGCGTTTCTTCGGATTTTGTGCTATACTATTTTATAGGGTCCGTATCGCCGGGCGCGGGGATGCGGGCCCTTCCATTTTGAAAGCGGCGTTCTATATTATATGGTATAGATGCAGCTTTCCCGCGAGCAGTCCAGACAGCGGCGGGCGCGGGCCGAAAGGCCGCGTCTGAGGAAAGTCCGAGCTTCACAGGGCAAGGGTAGCTGCTAACGGCAGCCGGAGGCGACTCCAGGGACAGTGCAACAGAGAGATACCGCCGGCCGGGGCCTTCAGAGCTCCGCCGGCAAGGGTGGAAAGGCGAGGTAAGAGCTCACCAGCGTCCGGGAGACCGGACGGCTATGTAAACCCTACCCGAAGCAACACCGCACAGGGACAAAACGGCGGCCCCGCCGGTCCCGCTTAGGTGGCTGGAGCCCGGTGGCGACACCGGGCCAAGATAGATCGTTGTCAAATACAGAACTCGGCTTACAGGACTGGTCGCTTGACCCCGCCGGAAGGATTCTTCCGGCGGGGGGCGGAGGTATCCCGCCGCCAGGCGGGAAAGGATAGATTTTGACAGAAGGCAGGTGTTCAGTGGTGTACGAAAATCTGGACGAATTGAGAGAAGAGGTGCTGGAGTGCCAGAACTGCGGCCTGGCAGCCACCCGCCGCAATGTGGTCTTCGGCGTGGGGGCCCCAGGGGCAAAAATTCTGCTCATTGGGGAGGGCCCCGGAGAAAACGAGGACAAGCAGGGGGAGCCCTTTGTGGGGCGCAGCGGCCAGCTGCTGGACAAGATGCTGGAGTACGCCGGGCTTTCCCGAAAGAAGAATATCTACATCGCCAATATGGTGAAGTGCCGCCCGCCCCAGAACCGGGACCCCGCCCCGGACGAGATTGCCGCCTGTATGGGATGGCTGCGGAATCAAACCGCCATTCTTCGTCCCGCCATTATCGTCTGCATCGGGCGGATTGCGGCGGTGAGCCTGATTCAAAAGGATTTTAAGGTCACAAAGCAGCACGGCCAGTTCATCGAAAAGAACGGCACTTTGATGACCGGAACCTTCCATCCCGCGGCGCTTCTGCGCAATCCTGTCAACAAGCCCGCCGCCATGGAGGACCTGCTGGGGGTGGCAAAGAAGGCCCAGGAGCTGGGGCTGCCCCTGTAAGGCGGAAAGGGGGAGAGGAATGAAGCGGCTTTTGGCCGGTGCTTTGGTGCTGGTGCTGTGTCTGTGCTTGCTGGCCCCGGAAAAGAGCGTTCCTTCCCAAATTCCGCCGCCGGAGCCGGAGATCAGTGCTGCCCCGGTGCCTTCCGGCCGCGCCCCTGCTCCCAGCAGCGCCTCCAGTAAACCACCGCCCCCGCCCTTCAGCAGCAGCCAGCCGGAACCTGGGGAGCTATCCCAGGCAGAGGCGGAAAAGCCCCCGGTTGAGGACGACATGGAAGCGCGGTTCCCGCCGGCGGGGGAGAAGGACCAGCGGGACGAGACCACCAAGCGGCTGGAGGAATTCCTTGAAGGCGCCCGGCTGGGCACCTTTGTGGCGGACATTAACAACGGCTCCAAGGGGGAATTTTCTTCCATCGAGGAGCTGGATAAAGGGGTGCTGCTGGCCTGCGGCATCTTCAGCCACTGGCAGGACTGGAGCAAGGAGGCTGTAGAAGAGCGGGTGCGTTTTTACTTCGGAGAAAAGGCAGTGGTGGACCACTACGCGCAGAATGGCTTGCTTTATGGCTGGGAGTATGATGAAGAAACCGAGAACCATATCCCGCCAGGCCGGGACTACCTCAGCTTTTCCTGCCCATGGATACTTTCCTGGCAGAAGGAGAGGGATGAGTACGCAGTGATTTTTACCGCCTATGCAGTGGCTCCAGGCCGTGTCGTCTCTCCCGATCATGAGGTGGACTTTGATTCCTGGGAGGAAGCGAAGGATTGGTACAAGGAGCACGGGGCCCAGGCCAAGGCTATCCTGCGGGAGAGGGAGGACGGAAGCCTTATTTTCCAATCCCTGGAGGTTTTAAGGGGCTGCGACCCCTGGGAGCAATAACAGAAGAGCGCAGCAGGGACAGCCGGATTTTCCCCGGCTGTTCTTTTATATGCTACATAAACGGCGCGAAGAGCCGCAGAAAGGCCGCCAGCAGCCGTTTGTACCAGGGTTCCGCCGCCAGCTCGGCAAGGGTGATGCGCTGGCTTTTGGAGAGGGTATGCCGGATGTCCCCGGCAATTTTCCCCACCGCGGGGCAGTCCCAAAGGGCTACCGCGCACTCGTGGTGGAGGTAAAGGCTGCGGAAATCCAGGTTGGCGGTGCCGACGATGGCGGCCTCCCCGTCGCTCACCGCCATCTTGGCGTGGATGAAGCCGGGGCTGTATTCCCATACCTCCACCCCCGCCGCCAGCAGGGGCGGATAGTAGGAGCGGGTGACCATATGGACGAACCACCGGTCCCCCTGGCGGGGGCAGAGGACCCGCACCTGCACCCCGCTCTGGGCGGCGGCGCAGAGGGTCCGCAAAAAGCGGTTATCCAGGATGAGGTAAGGGCTGGTGAGCCAAATATACCGCGTCGCCCGGCTGATAAGCTGTAGGTAGGCGTTTTCTGCCACCTGGTGCCGGTCCAGGGGGGAATCGCAGTAGGGCTGCACCCAGCCAGGGGAGAGGGGGGAGGCCTCGGTGCCCTCCACCGGACAGGGGAACCGGTAGCGCTCCGGCTCCATAACCGGTCCGCCGCCCCCGGAGCACCAAAGCTGAAAGAACATCCGGGTCAGGCTCCACACCCCCGGCCCCCGCAGCACCACGGCGGTGTCCTTCCAGTGGCCGTGGAGCCGTTTTTTGTTGATGTATTCGTCCGCCAGGTTGATGCCCCCGCAGATGCCCAGCCGTCCGTCGATGATGCAGAGCTTCCGGTGGTCCCGGTAGTTCAGGCCGGGGTCTATCCCCGGTCCCAGGGGGTTGTAGACCAGAGTGGAGATGCCCCATGTCTCCAGCTGCCGCCGGGTGCCGGGGGGCAGGGTGCCAATGCACCCCATATCATCCCAAAGGACCCGCACCTCCACCCCCGCCTGGGCCTTCTGCCGGAGGATGGCAAGGATGCTGTCCCACATCTCCCCCGGCTCCAGGATGAAATATTCCAGCAGGATAAATTTTTCCGCTCTTGGCAGCTCCCGGAGCATCACCGCCAGCTGCTCCTCCCCCAGGGGGCAGTAGTCCACCTGGGTATTTCCCATAGGCCCAAAGCCGGAGATGTTGTGCAAATAGGCAGCCTGCACCCCCAGGGAGGGCCGCTTTCGCAGCAGCTCCTCCAGCGCGCCGGAATCCGGCTGGAAAAATAGTTTCTGCTCCTCCTTGGCCTGGAGAAGGGCCTTTTTTCGTTTGCCGGCGGGTCCCCGCCGCCCCCAGGTGAGCCAGAGGAGGGCTCCGGCGGGGGGCAGCCCCAGAAGGAGCAGCACCCAGGCCGCCTTGTAGGAGCCGTTTTCCTCCCGCACCGCCACCCACAGGGCCAGGGCGAGGCTGACGGCCCACCAAAGGGTGAAGGCAGCGGTGGAGCGGAAGGCCGCCCACAGGACAAGCGCCGCCAGCGCCCCCATTTGGAGGAGGATGAGGGCGGCGCACAGAAAAAGGCGGCCGGTTAGGAACCGCAGGGTTTTTTTTACCAGGGACGCCATTGTGGAAGGCTCTCCTTTCGTGGGAAGGAACTTTTTCTTAGGGAGGGGCGGTTTTTGGTTGCAAAGAAAAGCCGCTTCGTATATAATGTAAAATAGCCGTAAAGCGGCAGAATAGGAGGTGGCATCGCTTTGGGTACCGACCCTGGACGAAGTAGCGGAAAATAGAACAGGAGCGGAGACACAAAGCAGCCAGCAATCTCTGCTTCTGTTCAGGAAGGGAGATTTGCGCCTATGCTGAATATCTATAAAACCGAAGGCGGACAGGTGGTCCGGCAGGAGCAGCTGACACCGGGCTGCTGGGTGGATGTGGTGGAGCCCACCCCGCAGGAGGTGGAATACCTCACCGGGGAGCTGGAGCTGGACCAGGGCTTTGTCCGTTCCTCCCTGGACGAGGAGGAGTCCTCCCGTATTGAGGCGGAGGACAATGGCCAGGTGCTGGTGATTGTGGACCTTCCGGTGGCCCAGCGCCAGGAGGAGGACAAGTCCATCCTTTACACCACCACCCCTATGGGGATTATCCTCACCCCGGAGTATGTTTTTACCATCAGCACCCAGCCCCAGCAGGTGGTGAGCGAGATGGCGGACGGCCGGGTGAAGAACGTCACCACCCACCTGCGGGCCAGGTTCCTGCTGTCCCTGCTCTTTCGCATCGCCACCCGCTACCTCACCTATCTGAAGCAGATTGATAAAATCTCCTCTTATACCGAGCAGCAGCTCCACAAATCCATGCGCAACAAGGAACTGATTCAGCTGCTGGGCCTGGAAAAGTCCCTGGTCTACTTTTCCACCTCCCTTAAAAGCAACGAAATCACCCTGGAAAAGATTCTTCGGGGGCGGATTATCAAGCTGTACGAGGAGGACCAGGACCTTTTGGAGGATGTCCTGGTAGAGGTGAAGCAGGCCATCGAGATGTGTAACATCTACACCAGTATTCTGTCCGGGACCATGGACGCTTTTGCATCGGTGATTTCCAATAACCTCAATATCGTGATGAAAATTCTGGCTTCCGTCACCATTGTCATGTCCATCCCCACCATTGTTTCCAGCTTCTATGGCATGAACATCGCCGGGGGGATGCCCCTGGACCAGTTTTGGTGGTTCCCGGTGGCCCTTTCCATCGCCCTCTCCCTGGGGGCGGCGGTGATTTTGGTTAAAAAGGACATGTTCCACTGAAGAGAGAATAGAAGGCCCTCTCCGCTTGTATTTCGTGGCGGGGAGGGATTTTTTCATGGATGGGTGCCTTTGTATGCCGGCGCTTTCCGTTTTCCACATTCCGGACAGATTCCCCGGAAAAGGATAGCATAGCCCGCGACAGAGAATCCATGGCTTCCGCAAAGGCGTTGGAAAATGGCCGATGACAAGAGGTGAAAGCTGTGTGATAAATATATCAATATATGATTTCCATTATAAACTGTTTTTTTACTTATTTTTACCAAAAAATTTATCATATCCACCAGAAAAAAGAAAGAAAATCAGTCATATAGCCCAAAAAAATACAGTTTTTGTCTTGTCACTGGGGTAAAGAACTGCTATAATGAATAATGATAATGATGAAAATAGGGGCGTTTTTTCTTGTATCAAAGGTTTGGGGCTTTTCAAACTTAAGACTGCCAGTCTGTCCGGCATCCCCAGACCGGTTTGGAATTTAGGAGTGATATATATTGACCCATAGGAAATGGATGGGACCCCTCGCAATTGTTTTAACATTTATGGCAATTATACTGATTAGCTTTGCTTATTCGCGCTTTGCTACCCAGCAGATCCTTCAGGAGAGCATCGAGCATCTGGAGGAAATCTATAACCAGATTAACGATAACTTCCGCTCCACCGTCAGCAAGAACTGGCGGCTGCTGCGCAGCTGGAAGAGCTATATCGCCAATTCAGCGGAGGAAAATCCCGATGGATTTACTGCCTTTATTGAGGAGGAGAGGGAGGACTGGCACTTCAGCACCTTCTATTTCCTGGCGGAAAACGGCGATTATATCACCTCGCGGGGGTGGCGGGGGAACCTGGACCTGGGCGAAGAAAATATGCGGCTGCTGATGGAGGAGCAGCGGGATATCATAGTGGACTGTACCGCCCCCAACGCTCCCCGTATTACCGTTTTTGCGGTTCCGGCCAAGCCGGGGCGGTACAGGGACTTTCATTATTCCGCCATCGCCTTCAGCTTCTATTCGGCGGATATGACCAGAGCGCTGAGCATCAATGCTTTTGCCGGGCAAAGCGACTGCTTTGTCATCTATCCCAGCGGACATGTGCTTTTCTCCTCCCGAATTGATGAAACGGTGCCCGTAAATTTAATGGAGTGGCTGCACGACCAGGGACTTTACATAGACACGGTGGAGCAGGACTGGCAGGACGGGACGCGGCGGGTGCTGTTTATCAACAACGCCAGCGGACGCCCCCTCTACCTATATTACCAACCGGTGGGCTTTTCCGACTGGATGCTGGTAAGCATCACTCCGGCGGATGTGGTGAACGCCAGCATGAACCACTTTATCCTTGTGACTATGGCGGTTATGGCCCTTCTTTCCGCCCTTGTGGCGATGGCTGTTGTGATTTATGTTATCCTGCTGAACCGCCGCCAGGTGCGGGAGAAAAACCTGGTAATTGATTCCCGTGAGAATCTGTTCGGCCTCCTCACCGAAAATACAGAGGATGTCTTTATCCTCTTCTCCCCAGAGACCTTTGAGGCGGAGTATGTCAGCGCCAACCTGGAGAGGGTCCTGGGCCTTTCGGCAGAGGAAGTAAAGCAGGATGTCCGCCCCCTGCTCTTTGGGGACCCGGATAAGCCCGCCCCCATAGGAGCCATCACCCCGGAGACCCTGGCCACCATTTCGGAGGGCAGCCTTTGGAGCGACGAGCGGGAGATTCTTCAGGTCCAGACCCAGGAGCTGCGCTGGTTTAAGCAGCTTCTGCGCCGCTGTGTGTTGGAAAAGAAGGAGCAGTTTATTCTTATGCTCTCCGACCGCACCAAGGAGCGGCAGATGAACAAGGTTTTGGTGGAGGCGCTGCAAACCGCTAAGGCCGCCAACGAGGCCAAGAGCAACTTCCTGGCCAATATGTCCCACGATATCCGCACCCCCATGAACGCCATTGTGGGCTTCTCCGTCCTGCTGGGCAAGGATGCGGAGAATCCGGAGAAAGTGCGGGAGTACACCCGCAAGATAACCGCCTCCAGCCAGCATCTCCTCAGTCTCATCAACGATATTTTGGACATGAGCAAAATCGAAAGCGGCAAGACCTCCCTGAACATCGTGGAGTTCAGCCTGCCGGAGATGATTGACGAGCTGTACACTATGATGCTTCCCCAGGCCAAGGCCAAGCACCAGCGGCTGGAGGTGCATACCAAGGGGATGCTCCCGGAAATGCTCTCCGGGGATAAGCTGCGCCTGAACCAGGTGCTTATCAATCTCCTTTCCAATGCGGTAAAATACACCCCCAACGGGGGACAAATCAGCCTGCGGGTGCGCAAAAGAAGCAAAAATACCCCCGGCCGGGTCCGTCTGCGCTTTTCGGTGGCAGATAACGGCTTTGGTATGAGCGACGAGTTTGTCAAAACCATTTTTGACCCCTTCTCCAGGGAGGTCACCGACGCCACGCGGGAGATTCAGGGCACCGGCCTGGGGATGGCTATCACCAAGAACATCATAAATCTGATGGGGGGCACCATCTCGGTCCAAAGCCAGCTGGAGCGGGGCTCCACCTTCACCGTGGAGGTGGAGATGGAGGTTGCGGACCAGAAACAGGATAAGGAGTTTTGGAGCCGCAACGGCATCACCTCCCTCCTGGTGGTGGACGACGATGAGGACGTCTGCGAAAATATCCGGCGCTCGATGGAGGAGACCGGCGTGAAGCTCACCTTTGCCCCCAGCGGGGAGAAGGCGCTGGAGCAGGTAAGAGCGGCCCGGACACAAAACCAGCCCTTCCAGCTTATCCTTCTGGATTGGAAGATGCCCGGCATAGACGGCTTGGAGGCCGCCCGGCGCATCCGGGAGGAGATTGGAACAGAGGGTTCTATCTTTGTGCTCACCTCCTACGACATAGAGGAGATTCAGGCCCAGGGGAAGGACGCAGGGGTTGATAAATACCTTGCGAAGCCCTTCTTCCTTTCCAGCTTCCAAAAGGCAGTGGCCCGCCATCTGGACAAAAACGGCGTCACAGCCTGCCCAGCTCCGCAGCAGGATGAGATTTCCCTGGAGGGCCTGCGGGTGCTGGCGGCGGAGGACAATGAAATCAACGCGGAGATCCTTCTGGAGCTGCTGGATATTGAAAAGGTCCGGTGCGAGGTTTTCCCCAACGGCAAGGAGGCGCTGGACTGCTTTGTCAAGGCGGAGCCTGGAGAGTTCGACATGATTTTTATGGATGTCCAAATGCCAGTGATGGACGGCTACGAGGCCACCCGGCAGATACGCGCCAGCAGCCACCCGGAGGCCCGGACCATCCCCATCATCGCCATGACAGCCAACGCCTTCGAGGAAGACGTGCAGGCAGCCCTGGCCGCCGGTATGAACGCCCATATCGCCAAGCCCATTGATATGCGGAAGCTGAAATCCACCATAGCCAAGCTGTGGGGCAATTGACCAGATGTAAATAAGGAGGCCCAAGGCAATGGATGTATTGGAGCGCTTTCTGCGCTATGTTTCCTTTGATACCCAGTCCAGCGAGGAGAGTGGCACCACCCCCAGCACCCAAAAGCAAAAGCTGCTGGGCCAGGCCCTGGCCGATGAGCTGCGGGCTTTGGGTTTAGCGGATGCCCGGATGGACCGCTACGGCTATGTGTACGCCCATCTGCCCGCCACCCCCGGCCGGGAGGGGGAGCCCTGCCTGGGGCTTATTGCCCATATGGATACCTCCCCCAGCGCCTCCGGCGAGGCTGTAAAGCCCCAGGTGGTGCGGTATGAGGGGGGAGATCTGCCCCTGAACCGGGAGCTGGGGGTGGTGATGGAGCTTTCCCGTTTCCCCATGCTGGCAAAGTATGCCGGCCAGGAGCTTGTGGTCACCGATGGAACCACCCTTCTGGGTGCGGACGATAAGGCGGGGATTGCAGAGATTATCACCACAGTGGAGTACCTCCTTGCTCACCCGGAGCGGGAACATGGGCCTATCGCCATCGGCTTTACCCCGGACGAGGAGATTGGGGAGGGGGCGGACCACTTCGACCTGGATGCCTTTGGCGCAGCCGCCGCTTATACGGTGGACGGGGGCGAGCTAGGGGAGCTGAACTACGAGAACTTTAACGCCGCTGGGGCTAAAATTACCGTCCACGGACTTAGCGTCCATCCCGGATCCGCCAAGGATACCATGAAAAACGCTGCCCTCATCGCCTGCCAGCTAGTGGGGATGTTGCCCCCTGCCCAGGTCCCGGAGCATACCCAGGGGCGGGAGGGCTTCTACCACCTTTGCGATTTGGCAGGGGATGTCACCGAGGCGCAGCTTTCTGTTATCATCCGGGACCACGACAAAGAGAAATTCCAGGCCCGAAAGGATCTGGTGAAAAACGCGGTGGAGTTCCTCAACCATCAGTATGGGGAGGGAACGGTGGAGCTGGAGCTGAAGGACAGCTACTACAATATGCGGGAGCCCCTCCAGGAGCATATGGAGCTGGTGGAAAAGGCCCGCGCCGCTATGGAGAAGGTGGGAATCACCCCGGTGGAGGAGCCTATCCGAGGCGGCACCGACGGGGCGCGCCTCACCTTTATGGGGCTGCCCTGTCCCAATCTTTCCACGGGGGGCTTCAACTTCCACGGCGTCCACGAGGCCATCCCGGTGGAGGCAATGGAGAAGATGGTGGAGGTGCTGCTGCACCTGGCAGCCCCAGAGCAGAAATAAGCCGGAGTGCCTCCGGTGTCACGCCCTACCCGCCAGGCGCAGGGACCTTCTGCGGAAGGTCCGGGGAGTCCTGACGGACCGCTTTGCGTCCCTACGGACTCCGCTGCGCCTCACGGGGGGACCAGTCCCCCCATGTGCCCCCCTGCCCTCCGGGGGGAGATTAGAGGGAAAGGCTCGTTCCTGGGTATTGCCTTGACCTTGGTAAAGAGCGTAAGCGAGTGCCTGGAGCCTAAGATTCTGCACTCATATCCTGATAGCCTACGCCGCTTTTCTTTTTGCTTCTTTCCGGGGTGCCCCCGGTGTCACGCCCTACCCGCCCCCCTCTGGGGGCTTAACCTTTGTTGTAGCGTAAGCGAGTGCCTGGAGTCTAAGATTCTGCACTCATATCTTGATAGCCTACGCCGCTTTTCTTTTTGCTTCTTTTTCTTTTCTCGTGAAAAGAAAAAGAAGTGGGGGGCCGGGGCGACGCCCCAGATTGGCTTCAAGGCCGGGCAAGGGAAACCCCCTGCCCGGCCCCTTGGCGGGACAGCTTTTTGGTTATAGAGAGGGGACTCAGCCGGCGGCCATGGCGGCCTCCCGCTCCTTGTTCCACTGCTCCTCGGCGGCCTGGTACTCCTCCAGGCTCATGGGCTTCTCCAGGAGCTTCGCGCCCTTAAACTTCAGGCTGGAAACGCCGAAGGGGGCGAAGGGGCGGTCGAAGGGGCTGATTTTGTTGACGCAGTAGCCGTCGTTCTTCACGGCGAAGGGGATGATAAAGGCGTGGTCGATGAAGTAGGCCTCCGCCTCGGCAAACTTATTGTACCGGGCCGAGATATCCAGCTTTTCCGCCTTGGCGGCGTCCACCATCTTGTTATAGGTCTTCACCTTGGCGCCGATGAACTTATCGTCCAGGCCCAGGGCGGCGGCGTCCTCGGCGGTGTAGGTCTCACCGCTCTCGTAGGCGGGGTCGGTGCAGAGCTCCGGCCAGCTGTAGGTGAAGCCCAGGCTCCAGGGGTCGGTGTAGGTCTCCGGGTCGGCGTAGTCGGGGCCCCAGTTGCAGAGCATCAGGGCGTACTTACCGGCCTTTCTCACCTCGGAGAGGAAGTTGGTGGAGGGGCCGGCCTCCAGGACGATGTCGATATAATCGGCGCCCAGGGCCTCCTCCATCTGCTGTTCAATAATCTGGCACTGTTTATCCCAGTTGGCGGTGGAGGGGTTGTAGCTCATGAGGACCTTTACCGGGAAGGTGGCCCCGGCGGCGGTGAGCTCCTCCATGGCCTTTTTCTTGTAGTCCAGGGCCTTGGCGGTATCAAAGCCGTGGGTGGGGTCGTCGGTGTAGGCCTTCAGGGGGGCCAGGTCGGTGTAATCCACCCCGTCCACAGTGACGAAGTTCTTGGGGGTAATGGTGCCGATAAGCTGGCTTTCGGGGCTGTAGGGCTCCTCAACGGTCTTGGCCTTCACCCGGTCCAGGGCGTAGTAGAGGGACTTGCGGAAGTTCTCGTTGTTGACGGCCAGGAGCCAGTTATCCGGCTGATAGGCGGCGTCAAACTTGGGGTCGAAGTTAAAGCAGAAGAAGTAGCTGTAGTAGCTGTTGCGCTGGGGGGCCACCACATCCTTCAGCTTGGCGTCGTTCATCCAGGTGGGGAGGATATCGGCGGAGATGACGGCGTAGTCCACCTCGTCCCGCTGGTACATGGCGGGAGCCAGGGTGACGGCCTCCTTATTGAAGGTCTCCTGAATCTCGTCAATAAAGACGTTGTCCTTATCCCAGTAGGCGTCGTTTTTCACAAAGGTGTGGGAGACCTGGGGCTGGAAGTCTGCGATGCGGAAAGCGCCGCAGTACAGGAGGTTATCGGCGCTGTCGGCGGCGCCGAACTTATCCCCCTTCTCGGCGATGAACTCCGCCTTGGCGGGCATAAAGCAGACATAGGTGAGCATGGAGAGGAAGTAGGGGGTGGGGGCCTTGAGGGTGTACACCAGGGTGTAGTCGTCAGTGGCCTTGACGCCCAGCTCGTTAAAATCGGTGAGCTTCTTGGTGTAAAGCTCGTCGGCGTTTGCGATAACGCTGCACACCACATCAGAGGTCTTGGACTCGTTGGCGGGGTTCACCACCCACTGGAGGCCGGTGACAAAGTCGTGGGCGGTAACAGGGCCGTACTCGGAGCCGTCGCTCTTCACCCACTTGGCGTCATTGCGCAGGTGGAAGGTCCAGGTAAGGCCGTCCTCCGAGGTCTCCCAGCTGGTGGCCAGGGCGGGCTGGACGGTGCCGAACTTGTCATACTCCACCAGGGTGTCAATGACGTTGGCGGCGGGCTCGAACTCCAGGGTGGTGCCGGTGGACAGATAGTTGAGGGTGGTCACCTCCGAGGAATAGAGCTTGCGGTAGATGTTGGCGGCGCTGCCGGGCTGGGTGCCAGGATCCTGGCTGGTTCCAGGGGCGCTGCTGCCGTTGTCTCCGTTGTTGTTGCCGCAGGCCGCCACGCTTAGCAGCATGGCCAGGCAGAGCAGCAAGGAAAGGAATCGCTTCATAGGGGTTTCCTCCTTTACATGGTTTCGGGCTTTTTTCGATATCCCAAAAGTCGGGCATAAGCCCGGCAGAAAGGGCGTTTCCAGAGCCTCTTTGGGCTTTCAGGAAAAATTGCAGGGCACGCCGGTGATGCCAATGCCCGGCAGCTCGTTCATTTGGATGAGGGCTCCGCTGTATTCCGGCCCGCCCTCGTAGGGGTCGATGGAGCAGAGGGAGGGGCCGTCCAGGTCCGCCCGCGTGACAATGCCCTTGGCGGCGCAAAGGTGGGCGGCGGCGGAGACCGCCAGCTTGGATTCCAGCATACACCCCATCATGCACTCCACCCCGTAGAGGGAGGCGACGGCGCAAATCTTCAGGGCCTCGTGGATGCCCCCGGTTTTCATCAGCTTGATGTTGATGAGATCGGCGGCCCCCCGGCGGATAATCTCCAAAGCGTCCAGGGGGGAGAAGACCGATTCGTCGGCCAGGATGGGGGTGTACACCTTTTGGGTGATTTTCGCCATCCCCTCCAGGTCGTGGGCGGGGACCGGCTGCTCCACCAGCTGGATGCCCAGGCCCTTATCCTCCATGGCGGTGATGACCCGGATGGCGTCCTTCACCGTCCAGCCCTGGTTGGCGTCCACCCGGATGGCGATATCCGGACCCACCGCCTCCCGGATGGCGGCGATGCGGGGGAGGTCGGAGAGGCCCTCCTTCCCCACCTTCACCTTCAGGATGCGGTAGCCATCCTTTACGGCGGCCAGGGAATCCGCCACCATCTGGGGGATAGCCCCCACGCTGATGGTGAGATCCGTTTCAAAGGAAGAGCGGTACCCCCCCAGGAGGCGCCAAAGGGGCTGGCCCAGCACCTTGCCCCACAGGTCGTAGAGGGCCATATCCACCGCCGCCTTGGCGGAGGTGTTCCCCTTGATGGAGCCCGCCATCCGTTCAATCACCTCGTCCAGGCAGAGGATATCCATGCCGGTGATGGCGGGGGCGATGTGCTGGTGGATGGCGGCAAGGACAGAGCCCTTGGTGTCCCCGGTAATAACCGCGGTGGGCGGGGCCTCCCCGTAGCCCACTATGCCGTTTTCGGCGGTGACGCGCACCACAATGTCCTCCACCCGTTCCACGGTGCGCAGGGCGGTTTTAAAGGGCCGTGCCAGGGGGATTTGGATTTCCCCGGTGGCGATGCCGGTGATCCGCATAGGGGGCGGCACCTCCTTTTCTTGGACTCGGAAATGCAGGACGAACAGCTTCTTGTTGCAAATCCGGCGGGATGATGTTTTTTATTATACCATTTCTTCCTGTATGTTGTAAAGGATTTTCCGGACGATTTTACACTTTGCCTTAATAAAAAATGCAACTTTTCCGGAAAAACTGTCAAAATGCCGGGAATCCCTCCAGCTTTACCCCCTGCTCTTCCGCCAGCTGGCGGGCGATAGTACCCATAAGGGCGTTGAGGGCCGGGGGATGCACCGGGTCTCCGCAGATGCAAAGGACCAAGGGCCGGGGGGTGTAAAGGATGCCCACGTCGTGGGTGATGTTTGTGTCCTCCCCCGTCTTGTGGGCGCATTTCACCTTGCCGTTCAGCCAGAAGGGCAGCTTGCCGTTCAGCCGCTGGTCCCCCAGAATCCCCAGCATCCGGGCGCTGGCGGCGGGGGAGACCACCTCCCCCCGGTAGAGGGCGGCCAGCAGGCGGCCCATCTCCCCAGGGCTGATGGTGTTCTTTATCCCCTGGGCGGCGGCCTGGCTGTCAAAAAGCAGGCGGCGCAGGCGGGTGGCCTTCATCCCCATCCCCCGGATGGTCTCGTTGACGCCCTCCATCCCCAGGCGGCGGATGAGGAGGTTGGTGGCGGTGTTGTCGCTGACGATGATCATCAGCACCGCCAGGTCCATAAGGGTGACGGAAAGACCGGTGTGGAGGTAGTTTAAGGCCCCGCAGGAGGGGAGCTTATCCGCCTCCCCGATGGTGAAGGATTCCTCCTCCCGCGCTTCCCCGGCCGCCAGCTGGCGAAACAGCTCCACCAGGATGGGGAGCTTTATTACGCTGGCGGCCTCAAAGGCCTCCTCCCCCCGGACGCTCCATTCCTCCCCGGTGCTCAGGTCCTGGCAGTACAGCCCGGCCCGGCCGGGAAAATCCCGAATCTGCTGAAGAATGGACGGTTCCATCCCTTTCCCCCCTATCCACACAGAATAGTACCATTATATTCGCCCTGGGCGGATTACACAAGCAAACCCGTCCCCAATTTGCCACTAGCTTTCCACTATATTTTTGACGCGATGGCACCCCCGCCTCCCCCAGGTTTGGATATTTTCCCAAAGCAGCACAAGAAAAAAGGACAAAAAGGTGGTATAATAGTTGGGTAAAAAAGGAAAGGGGCTGTGGGGGTATGGGAAACGTGGACAGGCTGTATGTGGTGGTTCCCTGCTACAACGAGGAGGAGGTGCTGCCGGAGACGGTGCGCCGCCTGACCGAAAAGCTCCGCTCCCTCCAAAAGCGGGGGCTCATTGGGGAGGGGAGCCGGATGCTGCTGGTGGACGACGGCAGCCGGGACCGCACCTGGGAGATGATCGGGGAGTACCACCGGGAGAACCCCCTGGTGGAGGGGCTGCGCCTTTCCCGGAACCGGGGACACCAAAACGCCCTGCTGGCGGGGCTGCTGGCGGCGAAGGAGCGGTGCCAATTCACCATCTCCATGGACGCCGACCTCCAGGACGATATGGACGCCATGGACCAAATGGTGGAGCGATACCGGGAGGGGTGCGACATCGTCTACGGGGTGCGCAGCAGCCGGGACACCGATACCCCCTTTAAGCGGGGCACCGCCCTGGCCTTTTACCGGCTGATGTCCCTGATGGGGGCCCAGACGGTGTATAACCACGCCGATTACCGCCTCATGAGCCGCCGGGCCCTGGAGGGCCTTGCCTCCTTCCGGGAGGTGAACCTTTTCCTCCGGGGGCTGGTGCCTATGATCGGCTACCGGAGCGCCGTGGTGGAATACCGCCGGGGGGAGCGCTTTGCCGGGGAATCCAAATATCCCCTTATAAAGATGCTGAACTTCGCCATCGACGGCATCACCTCCCTGACGGTGCGGCCCATCCGGGTGATGGCCGGGGTGGGGGGGCTGCTCTTTGGCGGGGGCTGCCTGTGGCTGCTGGCGCTTTTGCTTTTTTTGCTGCTGGGGAATCCCCCGGCGGGGGTGACGGTGGCCATCGCCTCCATCTGGACGGCAACAGGGCTGAACCTTTTGGGCCTGGGTCTCATTGGGGAATATTTGGGGAAAATCTACCTGGAAACGAAGGACCGCCCCCGGTATCTCATCGGGGAGGAGCTGTATCACAAGGACAGTCCCCCAGAAAGCTAAGAGCCTGTATTCACAACCATCCAATACCATCTGGCCGGCTCTTTTTTCGCCCTGCTGT